>Ga0302268_1000501_pt1 | contig 24415 bp, 24 predicted proteins | sample III_Bog_E2_1_FD_194554 | JGI IMG/M metagenome (GOLD analysis project Ga0302268, IMG submission 194554) | Peat permafrost microbial communities from Stordalen Mire near Abisko, Sweden - III_Bog_E2_1 | ecosystem: Environmental > Terrestrial > Soil > Wetlands > Peat | place: Sweden: Abisko... | reverse complement strand
TTAACGGATTCCGTTTAGATAGGGTCATGTCACACAACTCAGTAAAAATATATATATATACATTTATTCGGAGTTGTGCGACAACAGGGGTAGAAGAGCGAATCACGAAATAATATATATTTTTTTGAAATTACTTAAGAGAGGGTAATTTAGATGGATTAATATGCATTAGATTACACACAAAACAGTCCTGATAATTATGTAGATCAAGTCGTATTTTATGAAGGATCCAAGATAGTGTATCCATATTAATATGTGGATGTTTATGAATATATTTAAGCAATATGACATATCGGAGAGAGTGTGGATAATGTTCATAGGTACATGGTAAATCACCAAGAAGATCATCAACAATAAAGATAATATCATTAGGGATATCTTTTAAAGATTCATACCAAAAAGCAAGATCTGGATTAATCTGATGAGTTTTTTTAAGTTCGTGTAAAATATCTATATATATGTTCATATGAATAAAGAATATATATATTAAATATGAAATGAATAGATAAGACTAACCGATACGCATAGCATAAAAAAAATATGGAAAACTTGGATCTGGGGCACCGACCACAGGGTTAAACGTCACAGTACCAGTTGTGGCACAATTTGCGTTAAGATTAATTGTAACTGATGCGGGTATATTTACAGTTAATGAAGATGATTGTTGGAATATTTGTTCAACTTGAATACCTCCAGCCTCAAGTAACTGATATATCGGAGGATTTGCGATTTGAGTATTTGTACCTGCAGATGGGAGATTGGATGTAAGAGGTGGAATATTTGCAAACTGCAATGATATATCCCCGGTTACAGCAGTACACGAAAACCCATAAGATACATTTAATGTCCATATACCAGGTGTAAGTGTAATCTGTCCAACGCGTGTGAGTGTAGCATTTGGTATATTTTGACCATTTGTATAACCAGATGAGCCGACAGTTGATCCGATAGCGAGTGTTGTAGAATGAAAATAAAGTAAATCATTATATGTGATTAATTCACCATTACCAGGTACGGGATTTGTGAGAGTATTCCAATTAGATATGACTGGTCTAATTTGTGTGGGATTACCTGCACCGTCATTACCTATGTTGGTAAAGGTAATATAACCGCCATTATTAGGTGTAGCAAGACCATTACATTGTATAACCATAATATCCACAGCATTTGTATTAGTTATAGAACGTATTTGTAATTGTGTTACAAGATCGAGAAATGTTTGATGTGTCATACCAGCCGGGGCACTGTATAGAGAGTCATTTAATGGAGCACTATTAGATAAATAGTAACGATCAGGACCGCCATCGCCTATAATGTAAAAGCCATTATCTGCTGTAATTGATCCTGTAGCAACAATATTAGAAGCGGTCACATTACCAATTGGGACACCTGAAGCGGAGATTACAGACATTGTATAATGTAAGATCATAAAAAAGTATTTATATGATGTAATATATTAACGATTATTATCAAGACTTTCTTAATAAGAATCAATCTTTAATAGGCTATGTCACACAACTCGGTAAAAATATATATATATACATTTATTTCGAGTTGTGCGACAACAGGGGTTCTGATGCGATTTATATATTTTCTTTAAAATCATCAATGTAGTGATTACGTGATGGGTTTCTAAAGTGATTAAGGTCTATATGAAAATTAAGAACATCATAGTCAATATCATATACGGTGACGGGCTTTCGCGTTGTTGTTCTTTGAGATGTAATAAGCTTAATAGATCGAGTAAGGTTTTTAATACCATCAATATACAGTTTAACGAGATCTTTGTATAATTTAGGTTTAGACTTAGATGATTTAAATTGTAATTTATACAGATCAAACATTTCATCAGATAGATTAACTTTATTATCATACATAGCGGTACTGATAGAGCGTAAAGCCAATATATCGATATTTAGTATTTTTTCAATCTGTCTCAGAATATTGATCTTTGCATATTTTGAATGTACAGCCTTAACCTTCATATTGTCACGAGTTTCGATTAATCTTTGTTCATTGATGTAGTTATCATCTTTAATAAGATCGATAATATTGTTATGGTCATGAAATATATGAGGATCTATTATGTATTGTTTGTATTTTTCAAAACGTGACTCATCATATGGAAATAGTCTTAAGGCGCGAGCTCTACTTTTAAATGATTTACACAAAGTATCTTGAACATTATCACGATGATCAGCATCGATAAGATCTTGTGTAGTGTCATCATCTTTTTGTAGAATCTCAATAAAGTCCTCCCATCTTTCAGTTTTAACCTCATCTACAATCTCCTGCATATCGGCATCTGTCTCTTTATCAATCTTTTTAAATTCACCTTGTTTAGAGACATTAAAACCGTTATTTAAAAGTATCTGTCGATAATGTAGGTTTTTATTAGTCTGGTAGATGTCTCGTACATACTCATTGTAACAGTACAATTTAAAAAATGTATTCTCAATCAGTATCTCATTATCATATTCATCAATAGCGGTACACATTGTGATAAGAGCATTAGATGTTATGATAGATTTACGGTGTAACTCTTCAACATCCTGTACAGATTTATAACGTGGTTCATTAACTGTATCACACGCATGATAATAAAGTTTTTTAATGTTTCGTGTTCTACATGTCTGTTGAAATGATCCACTAGGCATAATACTATTACCCTTAATATATATGAACACGTCTTGAGGATCTTTAAATGTTGCATCAACACCCGCAACAACACTAGGCGTATAAATACCTTGTTTACCTGCCAACTGTTTTTCTGCGTCCGTAAGGTTAAAGTTTGTCTCCGATGATATTAAAATCAGCTGTTCTGGATCTTTAGCAACTTCTTTAAGTTTGTTGTAATACTTTGTTGCTGATGCGCATGAGTCAGATCCAAATAAATAGGGTCTGCCCCGTGATGTTGTATCGGATACTTTGTCATAAAAATCATTTTCGTCAGCCATCTCGATAGCCTCAATACCATTAAATCGTAGATACTTGTTATCAATAAATACTTTTGTTTGATTATCTCTACATGCAGTCAGAGTAAAGACGGCATCACTAATAAGAGCATCCGTGAGGATAACCTTATGGGCATGTTTTATAAGTCTCATTAAAAGTATGTATGTCATCTTAAGATTATCATCCAATAGATTATTATGGGTAACTGCCTCTAAAAACATGTTAACCTCGTCGATAAATACGATATATTTTGACAACTGTTTGTCGGTTTGGTTATGTAGTAGTTTCCATAGTGAATTAACACATATCACCATATGATCGGTGTTTATGTTAAAGTTTTCATCTTGATAGGACACTAAATTAATATCACTCTTTTTAAATGATTTAATATGCTGACCTACTAGAGTTCGTATAGATACTAAAGACAGTACGCGGAGTGTTGAATTTGATTCTAAGTGCATAAAACACTGTTTCGCGATATGCGTTGTCTTTCCTGTTCCTGTACACGATCTTATTATGATAGTATCATTTTGATCAAATACATCAGATCTAAATTTTAAGAACTGTAGATCAATAGGAAGTATCTGAATATCACGATTAAGTTTATCATATGATATGGGTTGGTAGGGTTTAAATGATTTGACGACACTTGATTTTGTAATGTGACATAGATAGTTAATATCGATATCCCCTGTAACATTATCATACACATACTTATTTCTATCATAAGAATAAGATATTTTTGATTTTGTCTTTAATATCTTACGGCTAAAATCATCCCATAATTTTAACTTACCCATATTTTTTAGTATGGTAGTAACAATGAGCCAGTCAGAGTAGTTAACGTAATACTTTCTAGGTAGTTTATCGAGCATCTCAACAATCTTATCATCAGTAATATCCCACTCAAGATCACGTGGTACTATCTCATTTTCAATCTTATCATCAAATTGTTTTTTAGGCATCTTTGGAGTTTTTGTTGTATTCTTGGGTATAACATCCGGTCCTACAATCGTAAGCCATTCAACAAGTGTTTGTGGCATCTCTATGATAGGCACGTTATTAACAACGGTGTAAGTGCCTGATATTCCATCTTTTTCATCGTGCACATATGATCCGGGGCCAACAATGTAACCTCCATCAGTTCTAATATCAAGACCCTTACCCCTATATTTTGATTTATTAGTTAATCTTCTTAAAAGAACCGATATATCCGGATCTGTGTGAGTGTATTTAAAGTAGTAATGATAACCTCCCGCACGTGTCTGTACTTGATATGTATCTGGGTCATCATAACGTTCAATATACTTATTAAACTCTTCTATCCCCTCATCCTTTGTATCAATATCTAATACGATAATACCGTTAGTCTTTCCCGTAAGTATGCCGTAGTTAGACTCTTCAGTGTCTATGGCCTTTACCCAATATTTTGAAAGTTTCCAATTTACGTATCGCACCTTATGTGGTTTAGGGATACTAAACTTATAGAGGCTTTTGATCGGATCGTTTATTTTAGCAGTTTTTACGGTCTTAATTATCTTTGACATCTTTAATGGTTCTTATACTATATGATATTGAAATATTTTTAAGTGATTTCAAATGTAAATTATATAATTCATTTCAAATTATTGTAAATTTTGACAGATTCCGCTCAAACTGAGTTGTGCGACAACAGGGGTAAAAACGCGATTCTGTAATATCTGTAAAATTTTGACGGATTCCGCTTAGACTGGGTCATGTCACACAACTCAGTAAAAATATATATATATACATTTATTCCGAGTTGTGCGACAACAGGGGTAGATGAGCGATTCTGTAATATCTGTAAAATTTTGACGGATTCCGCTTAGACAGGGTCATGTCACACAACTCAGTAAAAATATATATATATACATTTATTCCGAGTTGTGCGACAACAGGGGTAAAAACGCGAATCTGACATTTTTATAAAAAACAATAATATATGACAAGTTATGTGCATCCTCCATACTGCAGGATAGGCAACAAGTGGCAGATACTTAAATATATAATCCCTCTAATACCAGATCACAATATATATGTAGAACTGTTTACAGGGTCTGGAGCTGTATTTTTTAACAAATCTAAGGTTGATGTTAATGTACTGAATGATCTAGATCCGGATATCATAGATAGATTAAAGATGCTTTCACATGCGTCAGTTGATCTAAAAGACTATCGTAGTGGGCTAGATACATTACCAAAGATAAAACATTTTTTTAACCATCATTCAAACAGCATCGAAGATAAGATACTACTTGAGAAGATCAAAGCATGTAATGGATACTCAGGTACATATGCACATAAATCGGATGCGGTCTATCGGATACATGATCCATCAAAGATCGTTAATATGATGCCATATTATCAACAGATGTTAAAAAGAGTAAGATTTTATAAACAAGATTACAAGAAGACCTTAAAAATGTATGATAGTAAAGATACATTTTTTTACATAGATCCACCTTACGAGGATACATTGAAGAATCTGTATAAAGATAGTGATTTTGATTATCAATCACTCGCAGATACGCTAAAAACGATAAAAGGTATGTTTATGATCAGTGTGAACGACAGTCCAGTGATAAGACGAATATTTAAGGGTTATGTAATGAGGCAAATAAGTTTAAAATCATTTATACGAAATAACACAACGAGAGATGAACTATTGATAATGAACTATAAATTAGAATAAACTATTTTTTTGGCCTTCCACGTTTAGCATTCGGATGTTTTTTAACAACACGATCAACGCTAGGAGGTAGAGCAGATCCAGGGGCCTGATCCGCTAGAACTTCGTTTTTTGGAGTTTTATTGATTTTAGTGATTACAGTAGGTGCATTAACGTTATTAAGTTCTGGATTTGGGACAATGATATTATCAAGCACTAACTGTGTGTTGTCTGATGTCTCAATAACTGTATCTGTATCTGTGTTATCTTCAGAGGGTGTAACACTATTCTCCATCTCAGCATCAAGCATCGAGAGATTATACAGGAGCTCTAAGTTGTATTCTAGCTTTTGTTTGATGATCTTATCATACATATCGATCTTAGCACTAAGATCTTTGATAACTGTCATACGTTGAAGATTGGACATACTAATAATTTTATTATACATAATTAAATTATTTTATTTTACGGCCATAATTTATTACTGAGTTCAGATGTCTGCATGGATAAAACACGTAAAACAGTATGCGAATGCGCATAATCTAAAATACGGGGAAGCGTTAAAAGATCCTGGATGTAAAAATTCATATCATCTGTATAAGGGTGGGATTAGGTATCGCGGGGGTATACATTCTTTTTCAGATGTACACCAAACAGAACGAGGGGGTATGCGTCGAGTTGTATCAGGTGTTGTAAGATTGGTCACCCCATGTATAGAAAGTAGAGAGCAACAAGCACAACGGAGGAGAGAGAGAAGAGAGGCCAGAAGAGTACAACCAGATACCCCAGTACATCATTTAACGGCGCGTGAGGGTAGAGAAATCAGAAGAGCGGAAGAACTTAGAACCGCTAAAATAGATTTTTTACGAGATGTGTACCGTCAAATGTTAGACGAAGGAATGCCGAGAAGTGAAATAGATCATTTATTGTATGTAATGTATCGTTATACGGGTGATAACGGGATGTTTAAACCGGAAAAATATGAAATGGAATTAATTAACGATAATTTGTTTAGTTTAGATGATCTTAGAAATACTGTAGATGTTGCGTATGACAATTTAAACGATGTAGATAACGTATACATACCAGAGGATGAAGAGGATAACTGGGAGACTATCTAAAGTCCGACCATAAAGGGTTAACTAAAGTCCAAATCATAGAATATCAATATATGATTTTTCAGAGTACCATCCTTTATCACCATTAAATATTGAATTGATATTAAGTAGAGCATATTCATATTTTTTAGCGACCTCATACATATTCCATTTATCTCTGGCTCTATCTGATATGTAACCCCGATCAAACTTTTTATCAAGGGCCATCTGAATACCAGTGGCATAATCTGCCAACGTATGACATAATAATCCAGTTTGATATGGTTCAATATTTTCATGTAAGGCGCCGAAGTCAGAACCGATAACTGGAGTCCCACATAACTGAGCCTCCACAGATACTCCGATAAAGGGTTCACAGTATAGACTTGGTGTCACCAGAGCAGTGAGAGATCCTAAAAAATATGATCTTTCTTTACCCGTTATGGGTTTAGTGTAACTGATATTTGGTGATGTTAGATATTTTTCATAATCATCACCTTGACCGCACATCACAAATTCAACCTCAGGAAATAGTTTAGCTAACTCCGAGAATATCTGACACCCTTTAATATCACAGATACGCCCAAAATAGCCTATCCTTAAATCGGGGAATAGATTAACAGTCCACTCGTCGATGTTGTAATAGTTAGGACATACAAACCAATAATTCTGATAACCTTTCTTTTCTCTAGCACACGATTGGTGTAGAACTGCATACGATTCAAATATTCTAAAGTCTGCGAAACTATCATCGTATCCTATTCCAGATTCAACATACACAACATCTAAATCTTTAATAGCACTCATATGAGAAAGCCCAAATGGTAACATAACCATATCCGTTGTCTTATCACGGTAGTTTATTTGAAGTTCATCTTTAAATTTTTTATTAAACTCTGCATAAAGTATCGTGTCATAGTTTGCTAGAGTTCCGATAAACTTGCTATCATCTGATAACCATTCAATAATCTCTAAAAATGACAACTCCGGTTTTAATTGTTTTAATGATACTGCTCTTAGTTCATTCCATTGATCAACAGTCATTAAATCAATCTGTTTATCTGCACCAGACTCAGATGATTCAATACCATAAAAATATACTTCAAAACCTCGTGACATCATCATTTTACTGAATCTTAAGACTTTTCCAGTAAATGCACAATGACTAAACTTACTATTAGTGATCGTATGAGGTAATCCCGGTAGATGAAGACGGATATTATTAGATGTCATTTATATCTAATAATATTATTTATTTTTGGTTCAATTAACCGTGTCATTTTACATAATCCCACTTTTACCCCTACCTGTCACACAACTCAGTAAAAATATATATATATACATTTATTCGGAGTTGTGCGACAACCGGGGTAGATGAGCGAATCCGACATAACATCACAAAAAATACAGAATCGCGTTTTTACCCCTGTTGTCGCACAACTCGGAATAAATATTTATATATATATATTTACTGAGTTGTGTGACATGGCCGAGTTTAAGCGGATTCTGTAATATTACCATAAATAATAATAGCTGAAATAGCCTGGCGTTGGGTGATCAAGATCATCATGTTTATGTCTTTGTCTGTACTTGGTTCGTCGTTTCTGATCCAGATGATCAAGACTTGAGTAGTATCCTATCTTATCATGAAATTGTTGATATGTAGTATCTCCGAAACTGACATGACAAGTACGGCCGGTGGTAGGATGAATAAAATAAACATCATATTTTTTACCATTTTGTACGGATGGTGCATAAAAGTCATAGCCATCTATCTTCTTATGAAACTTGTAGATAACACTCATATATATTATCTTTATTTAAAAAATCTGTACCCAGGGAATATATGTTGTTGCTGTTAAAGATGCTGCAGTCGCTGGGAGTGTACTTTGACCTGTCTGGATCCATGAATAACTAATATTTGTATTGTTATTGTAGTACATTGGCATCAGAGGGGCAGCAGGTAACAGCATCGCTACAAAATATACCGTATTTGCAGATAGTGTTGTAGATATGGTAAACTGTAAATATACGGGGACAGTAGCGGTAACGGTTGTAAAATTAATATTGTAGTTGCTTGTTGTTATTTGTGTATTAGGTTTATAGCTCCCAGTATTACTCGGTACAGTCCCTGTGGCAGCAGTAAATGTAGAACTGTACAAACCGAGATACAGACCGCCATATGATACACCCGTACCTGGTAAACATGCTGTCCGGATAGTTGTAACAGCGGATGAGGTATTCCCTGTAAATATTGGTGCATAATACACATAACCAGCGGACAATAATGTACCTGTACTTGATGATAAACCGAGAGTGTATGTTTGATATGCTACGCTTCCTGATGTTCCAGCCACTCCTGTTGCTCCGGTCACTCCGACTGGGCCTGTCACTCCGACTGGGCCCGTGACTCCGACTGGGCCTGTCACTCCGACTGGGCCTGTCACTCCGACTGGGCCTGTCACTCCGACTGGGCCTGTCACTCCGACTGGGCCTGTTACTCCGACTGGGCCTGTTACTCCGACCGGGCCTGTCACTCCGACTGGGCCAGCCACTCCTGTTGCTCCGGTCACTCCGACTGGGCCTGTCACTCCGACTGGGCCCGTGACTCCGACTGGGCCTGTTACTCCGACTGGGCCAGCCACTCCTGTTGCTCCGGTCACTCCGACTGGGCCTGTCACTCCGACTGGGCCTGTCACTCCGACTGGGCCTGTTACTCCGATTGGGCCCGTGACTCCGACTGGGCCTGTCACTCCGACTGGGCCTGTCACTCCGACTGGGCCTGTCACTCCGACTGGGCCTGTCACTCCTGTTGCTCCGACTGGGCCTGTCACCCCGGTTGCCCCCGTTGGTCCGGGAGTCGTAACTACATTATTGAGCAATGAATATAAATTTTGAACTTGTAAAGTAAGCAATTGAACACCTGAATTATTTCGTTGACTCATGATTATAATATGATATTAGAAGAAAATGTACAAATTATGGTAATTTATCACATAAATATAAATTGACATTACTTATTAAGATGGAAGAAGTATATAGAAGACTACAGATAGACGGAAGAGATACAAATTATGAAGTATCAAATAAAGGAAATGTGAGAAATACGTTAAAAGACTTTGTACTTAAACAGGGAACGCGTAATGAATACAGACAGGTAACATTATCTGTCAGAAATATCAAAGAAAGACATAAGGTACATAGATTGGTTGCGATTGTATTTTTACCAAATCCATATGATAAACCGTTTGTCGATCATATCGATGGAACCAGATCAAACAATAATGTAGAGAATCTGAGATGGGCCACAAATTCAGAAAATCAGATAAATACCAAACTATCACCTAAAAATACATCTGGTGTCCGGGGAGTCTCATGGGATAAACAAGATAAAATATGGCGTGCATCAATCAAAGTAGATGGAATAACTATTAATATCGGTAGATATCACAACATTGAAGATGCACAGGCAGCAAGGATAGAGAGAGTAAATAAGATCTTTAGGGAGTATGTACATCCGACCGAGAAACATAATTAGAGTAATCATACATTATCGCATATGCGTTAGTGTATAAAAAATATTTTGATATCACTTATTATAAGATGGCTGAAATATATAAGAGATTAAAACTTGATGGACGAAATACAAACTACAAAGTATCAAATCTAGGGAATGTATGGAACACAAAGAAGGACTTCATACTTAAACAAGGATTACGCAATCGGTATAAGTCAGTTGTATTATCTGTAAGGAAGATTAAAGAAAAACATTCAGTACACCGATTGGTTGCTATGGTATTTTTACCAAATCCAGAAAATAAAGACATTGTTGACCATATTGATGGAGTACGTATAAATAACAATCTAACTAATCTTAGATGGGCTACACAATCTGAGAATCAGATGAACGCGGGACTTTCCCGTAGAAATACCTCAGGGGTTAAAGGAGTCTCATGGTGTAGTAGATATTCAAAATGGAGAGTATGTATATTTGTAAATGGGACAAATACTTTTTTAGGACATTATGATAATCTGGATGATGCACGAAAGAGACGTATTGAAAAAGCACAGGAGTATTTTGGAGAGTTTACACATATGATTGAGAAAGCTTAACTTAAATAATCGTCAGTTAGATCACAAATGAGTTCATCAGGACTTTTACCTGTCTGCATTACACCAGATTTAATAAGTTTCTGATACTGAGTCATTGTAAGATCATGTTTCAACATACACATCAGAAAAAACATAACGTGACGTCCACAGGTGGCTACATTTGGTGAGTCTTTTTGATAGTCGACTTTATTTGATTGTACACGGATACCAATAGGAAGATTATTTACAAACTCTGTTAATATCTTTTCAGATTCTCCAAGTCTCTGTCTCTCCTCTGGTGATATATATTTTAGCTCCCCATCAATACCTGTTCCATAAGAATCAAAATAATAGATAAGATTTCTACTTTTACGATACAGACATGTCCAGTGCCCAGAGTTGTATTTTGACTCAATTAGAATTATCATATATGATCCTACTTCTGGAAGCATATGAATAAGACCCCCATACTTTCTAAGCTCACCATATTTGATTATATTTGTTAGTCCAATACGCTTAAGGTCGTCATCACTCACTTGTTTAGTTAATTCACAGGTGTTGCAGGATTGCATACTTAATTAATTTATAATACAAATTGAATATTATTATTTTTTTGTTTCACTCTGATCAAACTGAAATGGGTTATGCCCGTGTTCCATCTCAACTAACTCCTCTTTAAGTTCATTTTCAATATCTCTTGTAATTTGAAGTCCCCCCCAGCAGCAACTTACAGTATTACATTTTGATCTTAGAAAATACACAATAAGACTACCTGCGAATGTTAAACTTATACCAATAATGGTTATGATAAAAAGATATTCATCATTCATTTGATTATACTAATAAAATGAATTGAAATTAAAATAGAATTTAACCAAGAAATACGGCCGTGAATGAGTACGGGAGTGGAGGTCCTGTTGTATTTAGTGTTCCTGCACCTGTCACGATTGTAGGCAGAAGTACAAGGCTGTAAGTAACAGGTCCAGCCGTATTGTTATTAATAATAACACTACTTTGTTCATAATATGTATTTGCTATACCTGCTACATTAATATCAGTCTGTCCTATATAGGCTATATCTGGTGTTGTTCCTCCGCCAGGTGCAATATATGCACCTACACTTCCCGTAAACGCGTTGTTTATACTAAACCCATAAAATGCCGAAAGTGCCCATATACCTGGCGCTAAAAGGATTTGTGCAGAGACTACAGGAGTTGCGGTGATCATATTAGATTGTCCAGCTATTGTACCGGTTAGAATTGAACCATATGTATCAGTAGGTGTTAGGGGTATGTTGGTTGAACTTGCGATAGACATTGTAAATATACATTACAGAATTAAAATAAATATATCTATGATTCTAAATACAGAATCACGTTTTTACCCCTGTTGTCGCACAACTCGGAATAAATATTTATATATATATTTTTACTGAGTTGTGTGACATGGCCAGTAAAAATGGGATTCTGTAATTATCCGATCGTAAGTATATGTGTACGTGGATTAAGGCTATACACATTATTGCTTATTCCTCTACCCAGTATCATATTGTTCAATTTACTTAATTGGCCTACCGTATGGGCCTTTAGAACATCACGGGTATTGTCATCAATCGTGACAAGCTTACCCTTTCTTGGTTGGTATCTACTGAGATAACTAACAAGATCATTTTTATGTCTAACATCGACTTGATTAGGATTTGATGTACCTCTAAACAGATCTACAAGATTACTAGGCTTATCAAGTGTATAAACCTCAGAGTTAGGCCGAGCCAACTTTTCTGAGGCAAGAGCGCCACGAGAGTGCCCAACAGTAATGAGCTTATCGCCATATTTGTTATATGCCTGCTCTTGAATTTTTTTTCTTTTCTCAAACTCTGGAGTAAACCCGAGAGCATACTTTAAATTTGATCCCCAGTCACTTAGATTGTTTGATCCTGTATGGGCTATGACACTTTTATTTGTTTTGGGATTATGGTATACTTGTGATAGATTATTTGATAGTTCACGATCTAGTTGATAATCATCTATGTCATGTTTATCCTTTTCATAGCTGTTTGATAGTATCTTTTGTAGATCATCTGAACTTAGTTCTCCTCCAACTTTTTGATCATTATATGCTATTATCAGGTCAATACCACTATTGAGTTTTTTAGTAATAAACTTTTTATAGCCTTGATTTTTAACGTATCTTGGTGTTAGCTGTCTAAAACGATATGTATTAGGTTTTTCATCTATCTTCTTATTTTTATAACCATGCTGTACAATCCAATCAATTGCCTGCTCCTTGGTGAAGTGATCTTTACTAAATATGATACTTTGTATTTTGTAATGTTCCATAATAATATTATGAAACATAATTAATAATAGTTCAATTATTTATTTTTATTTTTTGGGAAATTACTTGGTATGGCTTTAATATGTTTTCCTTCCTCATTTATTCGACGTGCATATCTCTGTAATCTCATTACTTTATTAGCATTACTTAAATCATTTAATGTCCTTAGGGTTGATACATCAAGACCTTGACTTGTATAATATTGTCTCGCTCTAGTGTGTAACATTTTTCCAAGGACATCGCGATCACTCTTTTCAAGATTTGGAGAATTATGAACATTGTACAACTCGCGAATTCTGTTTATAGAACGCACATTTTTATTAAAAATAGGATCATTTGGTATTGGATCTGTTTTTATTGCATACTCATATAAATTTTGTAGCAACTGTTTAAATTCATTCATCTCAACAGCATCATTTATTTTGTTAAAAAATGGCATTTTTGGTATTTCAGGTGGAGGAGGTACATCTGGTATATCATTATTCTTATGGCCTTTCCTTTCCTCAATAATACGATCAATCGATTCATATATATTATTTACTTTTTGTATATCATCCTGCAATTTTTGTACATCATCGTGCAATTTTTGTTCATAATCGCCCAGTTCCATTTCTCTTTCTGCATGCGCATATTTTTGTTTAATATGTTGAATCTTTTCCTTTTTCTTAATTAAATCTTTTTTCATAATATTATACTGTTCTTTAACATCTTCTTGAATTTTATATAATTTTCTTTCAGTATTATTGTCATAATTATTATGTTGAATCTCATTTAATACATTTTCTAAATTTTCTTTAATTAACTCTACATTACCTTTTCCATTATCTGAGTCTGACGTATATTCATTATTTATATCTTCATCCTCGTTACTATCTCTTATATATGCTTTTTTACGTTGTGTCTGTATTAGAGTGTTGAGTAGATTTGATGAAATTGTATCCACTAATTTTTTATCTAGTTTTGTTCTGGCAATCTTCTCAATTGGAATTGATATATCATCAATTATTGGTGATGTTCCTGTTAAGATTTCATACCGCCCTACTAAATTATCCAGTTTAGTTTTTGTTAATTTAATATCAGCCACGAATGATGATTCCATGTTAACATTATTAACAGAGACTGCTTTTTCGTAACCTTCAACGAGATCCTTTAATTTTGTATTCATTTTTTGAATATCTGTGTATAATTCATTACTTTCTTGAGTATGTAAAAACTCATCTGTATTGATACGTGATACATTAGTTGTGTTAAATTTTATGGTTTCTGCTTTATCAAATAGACTACGAATATACTTATTATTATCAGTAATATTATTGCGTGTAATTTGAATAGAGTTTTTTAGATCATCCATATTATTTAAATATTCGTCTGCATCTTGTGTATTGTTATTCTGACGTGCTTCATACTCGTGATTCTCATACTCAATAAATTCATCGTACAGATCTTCCACATGTTGTAACAATATCTTATTTTCATCTTTTACTTCATTTATTCTATCGGTAATATCTTCTATTGTCTGATAATCATTTAAATTATGTTCTGTATGTTCTGTTGGGTCATACTCACTTTCAGTATCAGAATCGATGTACATAGAATGATTTATATTCGATTCCGTTGGGTCATATTCACTTTCAGTATCATAATCGATATATTGATCTCGGTTTGTTTCATGCATAATATGGTTAATATGGTTAATCATATCTGGATCCATTTGATTCCCGTTATTATGATCTTGTGGTAAAAAATTACTATCATCGCCGTTGTCAGATCCAGGTCCAGGCCCAGGTCCAGGCCCAGGTCCAGGCCCAGGTCCAGGCCCAGGTCCGGGTCTTTGATTATTTAAATTACCTAGATGATCTATCGCACCCGGCTGAACGTAATTAACATTATTATTCACTGGGTTTACCTGATTCATCTGACTCTGTTCAAACATGGAAGACAGAGTATTTGATAATGAATACATCTTCTCAAATATAGAATTTATAAAACTTAATACTTCATCAGAATTATCCATCTCATTAAAAATATATTCTCGCCTAAACACAGTCACATGAATACGTACTACAGTTTCATGAAATTCGTCGACTAACTCTAAAATCTGTCTAACGTTATTTTGTGGTAGTAGATCTTTATTTGGTGTAAGTTTTTCAATCTCTTCATTTATCTGATCAATCTGTAATGACATAGAACGCATAATCTTTATAAGTTTCCCAACAAGTGTATCATTAAGATAACTTGTAGATGCGATTAAATCACTTGATAGTGCCTTGATTCCTAATACAATTTTATCATATGAAATGACAGCCTTTTTAATAGCTTCTGGATTAGATCCTATTTGTGATGCGAGATCTGGATTTGTATAAGATTCACCGTAATACATCTTTTCAAGATCATACAAACGATAGTTAGCTCTTACATCATTATCTATGGGTCTGTAGGTCATGATAGACCCGATAAACCCTTTAGATTTTACATCTTTTAACGGTTTATCTGGTTCTGTAAAGTTATATTGTCCGGTATTAGTGCTTATCTTATGTATTTTCTTCATGTAACTATATTATAACTATATTATAAAATATTTATTGTGTTAGATTAAATTTACAAAACAATGTTATATTTATCATCATGTGATGTTGTTTGTTTTTCACTAATTTTCTTATCTAATATCTCATTGATCTGATTATTAGTTAATCCCGAGTCATTTAGAGACTTAAGATACTGTTTAGCCTTGGCTTGTGTTACATCTTTAAATTCTGCAATCTTTTTAATAAGATGAGATTTATAAACATATTTCTTATCATATCCTTTATCACTCGTTTGTGCAGAATGTATCGGAAATTCTTTATGATTACCCGTCTTAACCTTCTTTAGTTCAGCTGCTAGATCAAATATCTTTTTATTCACATCTTTTTGTTCTAAGGCTCCACCCCGTTCACCAGAGTATTGTGATGGTACTTTCCCCAGTAGTCCGGCACCTTTTTTACGTCCAGCTCCTGCCGTATCTGTAGATGCTTTACGTGACTTTATTGCATCTTTAGCTAAGTTTAGTCCCTCATTAATAAGAAACTTTTTAACCTCAGGATCCGATAACACTTCCTTGCCAACAGATGCAACACCACTCAACGCAGACTTGCCAACACTTGCAGCAGTCGAGCCAGTCTTTTTAATGCCAGACCATATATCATCAAATATACCCTCACCCTGCATCTTTTTTGATGGTCTTCCACGTTTCTTTTTTGCTCCTCCAGATGATCCTGCACCGTATTTATGTACTGTAGGATCATTCATCATCTCGGCTATCTGTGCTTTTGTGGGTGCAATTAAACCTTTTGCATATTGTTGTCTTACTGCTCCACCAGATGATCCACCTCCATGTGCTGCCTCAAGCAGTGCCTTATACGTGTACGGATCCGTCGCCACCTCTTTCGCCGATATTCCTATAGTTTTAAAGGCATCTTTCGCACCTTCTGCCAAATCTTCAAAGAATCCTTCACCTGTCATGTTTTTACGTGGTCTTCCAACTTTACGTTTTGGTTTAGGTTCCTCTGTTAATGCCTTATGAGGTCTTCCACGTTTCTTTGCTCCTCCAGAGACTCCACCACCCCGTCTAGCTCTTACAGCATCTGACAGTAGATTAAGTCCTATTGTCTTAACCTCCGGATCCGATAATACCTGTTTGGTGCCGTTCCATATGTCACCCCATATATCACCCCCGGAGGCTCCACCTCCAGATGATCCAGATCCACGTTGAACATCGCGGGGGGTGTAATGTACTAATTGTTTACTTGGATTCATACCACCAGAGGAGCCCCCACCTGAGACACCCCCGCCCCGTCTAGCCCTTACAGCATCTGACAGTAGATTAAGTCCTATTGTTTTAACCTCAGGATCCGATAATACCTGTTTAGTGCCATTCCATATATCACCCCATATATCTCCTCCAGATGCTCCACCACCCGATCTTTCTAATACACCGTGACCCATGATCCTATCCCTTGGTTTTGGTAAGCCGATCATCTTTCGTGATCTTTCTGTTTGATCTGTGTCTACTCCTCTTCCAACTGCTGCCATACCTAAATCAATAAGAGCATGACGAGTCTCTGGATTCTTAACAGTATCAATCGCATTATTATTAATGAACGTTCCTGCATCTTTTACTCCTGACCAGATATCACCCCATATATCCCCTCCAGATGCTCCACCACCAGATGATCCAGAACCATCCATAAGATCTAAATTTCTTACCTGTCCAAAATGCATCGGTTGTCCTAATTTTCCGGGTCTTCCCGTCTGGATCCCGGCACCCATAACACTGTACGGTGTATCATGTGTGTATAGATATCGATCATATTGAGGGAGTACAAAGTCTCTCGGTCGATATCCTCCTACCATTCTACCGGCTTTATCATCATCACGGGCATCTTTATACACATCATAACCATCAAACATTTTATCAGTGTAATTACCCCATGACCTATTTGGAATAATCTCTGGTTTATCGGATGACATGTGTACGGGATATCTTGAAAATGTAGAAGATATCATACCTGGCTCTGCTATACTATCATCATGGCCATAATGTCCTGAACCAGTAAGACGATCACATGATTTAATAGTTCTATCTAAACCCTCACCAAACATATGTTCATTCCCAGGGTGCGAGATTGATTTACGCATACTAAAAATACGATTATTAATATGTTCTGGTTGAAGATCTGTAGGAACGTATTCACCTTTATCCTCGACATCAACCGCATATTGATTTAAGCCTAATACTTTTTTAACATACTTATTTTGTGGCAAATCTGTATATGTCACATTATAATTTGACCACGGCATGACTGTAATAATATTAAATGATAAAATAATTTAGTTTATCATTTACTTTGTAAAATTCGTGTTTCTTCCTGGGTTGTCGCACAACTCCGAATAAATGTACACATATACATCTTCACCGAGTCACGCGACATGACCCAGTCTAAGCGGATTCTGTCAAAATTTTACAGATATTACAGAATCGCATTTCTACCCCTGTTGTCACACAACTCCGAATAAATATTTATATATATATTTTTACTGAGTTGTGTGACATGACCCAGTCTAAGTGGAATCCGTCAAAATTTTACAGATATTACAGAATCGCTCATCTACCCCTGTTGTCGCACAACTCGGAATAAATGTATATATATATATTTTTACAGAGTTGTGTGACATGACCTCGTTTAAGCGGAATCTGTCAAAATTTATAGAAAATCTTCAATTTGTCTTTTACTTCTAGCATATCCACTTTTAGCTAAAGCATCTACAGCTGGGACAACATGTCTTTTTACACCTTCACGTATATGGTGTAATACCTTATCAAACATGTGTCTATGTTTCTTAAGAGCTCCATGAGCCATATTACTTAATGATCCTCCAATCATACGTTTATACATTGCTGTAGAGTATGGCGCCTCACTCTTCTCCTCCTTAGTATCAAGAACCATCTGTTTAGTCAAGATACCAGTAGATACTTGTGCCGATCCCTCCTCTGAGATAAAGATACCCGAATTGACTGTAACCATTACTATCTCTGGTGTAATAGCCGATGCAAACTGATTTTTAACGGTAAGAACAAAGTTAATCTGAAATTGTCCAATCGATCCAGAGGTTAAGTAGTCTGGTAAAGACAGATCCTTTGACGGAGATAAAATGAGAATTGAGCCGATAGTGGGGATTGTATTTGAAATTCCGGTCGCATTATTATTGTATGCAGCAGAACCCAAAAATTCAAGGTATGACTGCGTGCTGTGATTATCCCTTGACATTCTCCATAGATCCTGCTCTGTTGCGCTAGCTAAAAGCCCAGATGTGTTATTTAAATTTACACTGATATTTGTAATTGATAAAAATGATGCTGTATTTTGAATAGTCTGTCCTGTCATTGGATTTCGTGCATATATGATAAAATAATCAGGTAGTTGATTAAGTTGGATACTCTGTGATGTTAGTTGCGTTGGAGTATTTGGAATACAACTAACGCCAGGTGTAGATATGAATCTTGGAAATTCACTATATGGTGATACACATCTTGTTCTAATTCTATCACTTGGTTGAGTACTTAAAAAATGCATTAACATTTTTGTATTTTGGAATGGATTACCATTATTTATACCTAAGGAAATAGTACTATATGGACTTCTTGTTGAAAAGAAACGTTTAGCCGATGAATCAATATTTAATGTTAATGTTACAGTATTGATACCAACCATACCTCCACAATTCATATCCGTATTACCAAAGATAAAAGGGCTAAGACCAATTAATGGTTCAGTCACAGTTACAGTACCTAAAATCTTCCAATTCTCTCCAGGCGCAACAGCCTGACCAAGTGCTATCGGACTAGTATCAACTGGGTTCACACCCCCGGCTGTCGTATATCTATTTACCACAAAAGTCGCAGGAAATGCACCTCGTGGCACCTGGTCATTATCATAACTCTGATTATTGATACTTGCCAGAGGATTCGCATTTGTCAAATAGGCATCTGAATAATTACCGAATACCTGGTCTGGTAAAGTTGGGGTCATACCATTGTAGCGGTAAAGTTCCCTTGAATCATTTAATCTTAATAGTACATCAATCACATCCTGTGTATTAACTGCTACTGTCATATTGTTTATTGTTGCTGTCGCTGTTGAAAACAATTTATTCAAAGGAAAAGCTTGAAATGCATCAGTTAAACCGTAATCAAATACCGTATATCCCGCGGGGACTGCTGCCGTTGCAGGAACAGTTAATGTAAAGTTTATTGTTGACTGTATCAGAACATGTCTATCCATCACTACAGAGGTCGAAGGTAACTGAATCTGAAACACAATATTTGATGCAGATTGAGAGTTAGCATTATACTGTTGATAGGTGCTTGATGATGCACCTGAGATAACAGCATAATCAAGAGAATCAGTTATGTCCGCGATTATGGGATCTTTTAACAATACGGTTTTGAACAAATCACTCATTTATAATAATCGTTCAGATAATAAAAAATGTAAACAGTTAATTTGAATCTTTGTCTTGTATCATATATCGTTTCTTTCTAAAGTATATCTTTAGTGAACAGCTTCCTCCTGATTCTAGCGTTAGAGGTATGAAATTGCCATAACGATCCTTCCAGTATACCTGTATATCAATTTGGTTTAACGGCTGGGAACCGTTCATACTTATAAATCTATATTGTGCAGTTGGATTGTAGATTACACTCGGTACATACTGATCACCAAAAAGTATAATATCGGTGATTTGATTTATAAAGTTTGCATTTGGACTATTTGTATTATTCATGCTTTGTATTACACTTAATTCATTGTAAATTAAAGGGGCTGTTAATTGGGTTGGGACTATAGGTAAAAGTGTAGTAGTAAAACATAAACTGCTTACAGGTGTCCATAAGCTCGTTGTACTATACTCTTGATACAGTGCATTACATAGTTTGGCAGCTGGGGCAACTTCAGTAACAGGTATATACACCTGATTTACACCAAATGATCCTACTACTAATTCATAGTTCATCCCATTTGATGATGAATCACCACGATTCAAAAATACAAAACTGTTAAATAGATAGTACAATGGTGTATTAAAGTATATCCGTATGTTATTTGGATTTGGTGTTATATTATCTGCCTGTGATGTATTGTAATATGGCGTTTCACAAAAAATGACTGCTGTATTGTTACTGATGTCCCAATTTATTGTTGGTGCTAAAGTTGAGGGGAGTCCTCCAGGAACTAACGCATTGAGAGCATTAAAACATTTTGTAAATGCCTCATACACTAAATAGATAAAAGATTGATAATTGTAATAGTAGTAGTATGAGGATGGTGATTGGAGTCCATTTGTGGTCGATGAGGGGGGAGGAGGTACAGTGACAGATGTATTTTGCGGAACAAATATTAATGGCTGTTGATAAATGTACGGCACCGTAACTCCTCCTCCAGGTGGTAGATATGTCATTGTTATTGAATACACAGTTAAGTTAACATTATTCTGATTAGGCTGAATCACTGGAATAAATACTGGTAACGTTGATGTATCACATTGAAACCTAATTATTGACATCTCATAGTCCTCCGGCTTCCTTAAAAATGCGGACTGTCGAGCCTCATTAAATGATATCGGTGGTGGGGATGTTGTAAAAGATCCTACATTTGTTATCAAGACATCTAAATACACATTATCTGGATCTTCTGATGTCAGTAAAGATTTGTAAGCTAAGCTTGCAGATGTTAAAGCTTTCTGTCTTGATGTCATCTATATAAAAGAGAACATATTAATATTTTCAGCCTTACTATTATGCATTATTGATATTTTTTTCTATGCTTAACTATGAAAAAAGAGGCATACCCATTGCACTTGTCAAAAATAATAACGAATTAAATCATAAAGATAACCAAATAATATATTTTTGTGATAATCCAGATGAGACAAAAATTAAACATCCGTATGAAACGATAGATACCGATAGTCCAAATGAAAAAATACAATACATCCCGAATGTGCAGACAGAAAGATCCGTTATCTACATATGCGGGCGTTCCGGATGTGGTAAATCATACTATTCTAAAGAGTATATCGAATGCTACCATATGATATTTCCCAAAAATCCTGTCTATGTGTTCTCATATCTTGATAAAGATCCTACATTAGATTCCATGGAGTACATAAAACGGGTTAAAATATTTGAAGATGGGTTTTTAGATGCTGAATTTGAAATATCGGACTTTGATAAATCGTTAGTGCTGTTTGACGATTGTGACTGTATCAAAGATAAAAAGTTACGTAAAAAAATAGACTCTATCATGGCTAAAGTTTTACAGGTTGGAAGACATCATAATGTATCGTGTCTATGTTTATCGCATCAGATATGTAACGGTTCTGAAACCAAATTACAGTTAAATGAATCAAATAGTATCGTACTCTTTCCAAAAGGTATGGGCGTCCGTACATTAAACTATGTTTTAGAAAACTATATCGGTATGTCACGTAAACAGGTCATGACCGTTAAAAAACTTAAGTCACGTAGTGTCACTATTATTAAATCATCCCCTATGGTAATTGTATCCGATAAAAAGATATATGTTCTTAAAGATCCCGATGAAGATGATCATACCAGTACAACTTAATATTTATTACAGAATCGCTCATCTACCCCTGTTGTCGCACAACTCGGAATAAATGTATATATATATATTTTTACTGAGTTGTGTGACATGACCCTCTCTAAGCGGATTCTGTCAAAATGTATGATTATAATTGAAATGCCTTAAAAATATAATCTGTTATACTAGTATAAGAATGACAACAAAGTTATGTCGTAAATGTAATAATACAAAAGCTTTAAGTGACTTTTATAAAATATCCGGTCAAAATAAGCATGGTGTCACATCTCAATGTAAAGTTTGCATCAAATCACGTAATCGGCGTAATTATGTGGTTTACAAATCTAAGCATGATGATCGTATCAAATTACGGAATAAAAATTATCAGATGCGTATCAAAACTCTCAAAAACCGCGATAGTCTCATATCTAATATGAATTATGAACACTCTATCCAGTATATTGAAAATCATCATATGTGGACAGATACCGAAATTTATAAGTTTCTTATTAAAAATCAACTTAAGCCAAAGTTATCATTTAAAGATAGTATTTATCTTATTGAAGATGGTTCCACTAAAAAGAGTCATAAGGCTAAAAAAATATCACCATCCAATAAAAAGGTTATCGACTTTATCAACTACTCATCTACACAGATTCAGAATAACGTTAGCAACCCTGATAATACATATATAGAACCACAAAACGAACACGCTAACTAATATTATTTTTAATTTATTTATGTATATTACACAATTAAATTATAATGGCACCCCCTCATATCATTGAAGCTCTAAACTATGTTTTAGATAAAGTATGTGCTATGATTCATAATCATTATATCAATAAAATATGTGATGAGATTGAAACACTTCACACTTTTAAAGAACTGTCTGCCTCAACTGATCAATCTTCACTTGATATGTTTGACGCTGTTCATCGTATTCGCGATTATAAAATATATCGTCTATTATTGTCTGATGGTCCATCACTATGAATCTCCCTTACTATCATCAACCATATTCTTAGGCTCTCTACCCTTGTTGGCAGTCTCTTCAGTCCTCCAATACAATCCACCACAAAAAACTCATGTCCAATGATACTTATTTGTGATGATAGCTTCAGTTTCTTTAATATATAGTTTATCCTTATCTTATCATCTGGGTGTATGTCTTCCTCATTACGTATAATTGCCTCATCTATAATGTAGTTTATCTCATCATCCATCTCATCATAGTCTATCACAACCATACCATGTTCCGTCTCTGTTACTATTATTGGTTTACTCATCTTTTATATTATTCATATAATCACATACATTTAAGTGATATCAAATATTATATGCACAGCTCAACATATTTACCGATTCGCTCTAGAACCCCTGTTGTCACACAACTCCGAATAAATATTTATATATATATTTTTACTAAGTTGTGTGACATGTCCCAGTCTAAGCGGAATCTGTCAAAATTTCACAAATATTACAGAATCGCCCATCTACCCCTGTTGTCGCACAACTCCGAATAAATGTATATATATATATTTTTACTGAGTTGTGTGACATGACCCTATCTAAGCGGAATCCGTTAAAGGGGTCACAATTTCGCCGGAGGCGATGGAATCCGTTAAAGAGGTCACAATTTCGCCGGAGGCGATGGAATCCGTTAAAGGGGTCACAATTTCGCCGGAGGCGATGGAATCCGTTAAAGGGGTCACAATTTCGCCGGAGGCGATGGAATCCGTTAAAGGGGTCACAATTTCGCAGGAGGCGATGGAATCCGTTAAAGGGGTCACAATTTCGCAGGAGGCGATGGAATCCGTTAAGTCGAATCTGTCAAAATTTACAATAATTTGAAATGAATTATAATAAATGAGTGTTTAAGTAATTTCAGTTTTACACATCACATCTTATTTGTTACATCTTTCTCCTTTTGTCACAATTCTTTTTTTACATCTCTCCGATTTCTCATATTTGTTACTTCTCAATTTTGTCACATCTCAATTCTTTATATCTTTTTTCTCAGATTTCTCATATTTGTCACTTCTCCACAGTTTGTCCGATTTCTCTTATAACAAAAACTTGGGTCACATCTTGAAAATCGGTCA
>Ga0302268_1000498_pt1 | contig 24435 bp, 13 predicted proteins | sample III_Bog_E2_1_FD_194554 | JGI IMG/M metagenome (GOLD analysis project Ga0302268, IMG submission 194554) | Peat permafrost microbial communities from Stordalen Mire near Abisko, Sweden - III_Bog_E2_1 | ecosystem: Environmental > Terrestrial > Soil > Wetlands > Peat | place: Sweden: Abisko... | reverse complement strand
CACCAATTTTATTTGTGCCTTAAAAATTATAGAGAAAAAATTACTTCATGAGGAATAAATTACAGATCAATTCATCAGAGAAGTCAAAATTCAAATGTTTCTCAATCATCCAAATATAATTAAACTATATGGATGCTTTGATGATGCCACTAATATTTATATTATCTTAGAGGTTGGAACAGGAGGGCAGCTCTATCATCAGCTTAAAAAATCACAGCCTTTGTCTGAACCCAGAATTGCATTTATTATGAAGCAAGTTTGTGATGCTGTTAATGAAATTCACACTTTAAAAATCATACATCGAGATATCAAGCCGTAAAATATAGTTCTTCACGATGTAAGATATATGTTATATAGAACATTATTAAATTATGTGATTTTGGATGGTCAGTTTATCAGGACAATAAACTGAGGACTACTTTCTGTGGAACTCCTCTGTATGTATGCCCAGAAATCCTAAAGGGAAAGGAGTATGATGAAAAGATAGATATTTGGTCTATTGGCATTATGATGTATGAAATGGTGGTTGGGGAAAATCCTTTTAAGATTACGAGGGAGGAGTAATTGATCAAGATAGTGAAAGATGAAATTAAAATACCATCTTATTTATCAGTTTCAGCTTAGGTAAGAGATTTTCTTGATCGTTGTTTGCAAAAAAATCCTAATGATCGAGCTTCCATGAAATAATTAATGATTCACCCTTTCTTTAAAAAGAATCAATAAAAAAATGACAAACCTAAAGTCATTATGTGATCTCTATACAATGGTATTTTATCTTTATTATTTTCAATAAGTAAAATCAGCGTATCAGTATAATTTGGTAACTTATAAGGAAATCATTGGTTTCATTTTGCTTCAATCTTCATCGGGAATATTTTGTTTATAAATATCATCAATAAAGAAAGCTTTCAATAATTTCATTTGTAAATTCTAAAGAGATTTTAGAAAGTGTAAAATCGGCTTAAACTTGAAGGAGAAATATTCTTTATAGTCATAATAACTGTTCCATAAAAATGAATGATCTATTGACCGTATAAGATCGAATTTGTGGTGTGATAGAGGGTAATAGAATTTTATATGAAAAGTTTTTTAATTAAATTTTACTAATGTTTAAGCTCTATTTGTGTATTTAATTAAAACTACTTGATATTAATTTTCGATAAATAAATAATTAAGGTTTGGCAATTAAAATCCCCAACTAAAATTTAATTTTGTCTATTTAAATTTTCAATTCAAATGAAGAAGCAAATAATTAAAATGTTTTTTCATCAAATAATCTCAATATCTTTGGAGATGACTTTATTTTCACTCATCAAAAAATACTGAGATTCATGCTAAATAATTAGTTATTCTGTTAATACCTTTCAAATTCTATTTTTATTATGGAAGAAGCATTTATTTAATCCAATCCGCAAGTATCGGCCCTCCCCTCTGGAAGAACTGATCTTGGAGCAATGAGTCATCTTTACGAAGAAGTAATTGGCAAAAATTTCTAAATATTCAAAAATATCCTACCGAGGATCAACTCTCTATTTTAAAGTATCTATCTTATTATGCAGTGAATGATTAACTATAACAATGTGTGAGTGCAATAGAAAAAAGTAAAAAACCAATAATATAGAATTGAGTAAGATGGAGAGTGACAATGAAAATTTGCATTATGAGATGAGAACAAACTATTTAGCGATTGATACCAAGTTAAATAGCATTATTGCTGAGTACACTCACATTACTTGTGAAGCTAGCAGAATAAAAAATCAATCAGATCAATTAAAGAGATAATTTAACGAATAGAAAGGCAAATGCAGCACAGAAAAAATTGTCAGTCGGGTCTAAAAAAAATATGAAATTAAAAGTAAAATTAGTGAAAAGACTTTCAAGGAAAAGAAGATTTCTTTTGTGGATGAAATTAACTAAAAATAAGTCTAAAATGAGATTATCAGTAGTAGACATTTTGTGAATCGCTAAAAAAGAAGTAGCATAAATCTCTCATCTTAGTCATCAATAAGAGAAAACAAAGTAAAATTTAATTTAAGTTCAAAAGAAATCATTAATTCTGAGAGATCAATTCCAGAAAAAGATTAAAAATTACAAAAATTATAGGCACAGAAATCGTAGAAACAAAACAGAAAAGCTAATCTAAAGCCAAGTAGAACTATTGGGGCTTTTAAAGAAGTTTAGCAAGGCAATATTTTTACTCAAAAGTTGATAAAAAAGGAGTCAAATGGATAATCTGACGATATCTTGAAATTCTAAAACTTTTTAAAATAAATGGAAAACTATCACATTCATAACCAAAAGATGAAAGAAAACTATTAAGAATTAATGGCTGAATATTGCAGAATTCAATAATCTCAATTTACTGAGATTCAGAATCAAATTAAATTGATTGAAACTAGAATAAGTTAAGCTAATGTTAGTGCAAATCCAGTTTAACATATCACTCCAAATTTTGAAAATTAGGTTAGGGAGCTTAAATAGTATATTGGTATGTTTTCGATTATATAGATTCAAAAATAGAAGAAAAGATAATACATCAACATCAATTGGAAGATAACATATCGGCTATGAATGGTCGCTTGAAATAAGTTAATGAAGAAGGAAAAAAGATGGCAAATAGAGATTAAACAAAAAAAGCTCTAGAATTCTTGGAGGGAAAAATTAATACTCTCATGGAAGACTACTACGATAATAGTAAATTACAAAAAACCTTAAAAACTGTTTAAATTGATAAATTTGGTTGTTTTAGGTCGATGAAACTATCAACTCAAAATCCAATAGATACCCCGACCAAGTTTATACCAACTCAAGAAGTCTCATCGATGTCAACTCATATAGAAACCCGATCATTATCGAAGAGGCAAGCCTAATCTCTTCATATTAAAAGATTAAATGGAGCAGTTATTTAAAATCGATTCAATGAATAGTTAACTGATTGGCAATGCAGAAATACTGAAGCAAAAGAAAAGCCAGAATAAGGTTCTTATAGAATGAAAAATCGTGACTATTCCGCTCTTCTATTAAAAAAGAAAAGCATGGATATTCTTGGACGATAAAAGATAAAGCCGAAGCCTAAATTAAAAAAATAATGTTTAATCTTCCAATATGATTGAAAGATAGTAGACTTTCACCAATGAAAGTCATTTTTTTGTAATAATTGTCATTTTTACAGAGAATATCAATATAAATGAATGAGCCTTTTGCAAATTTGATTATCTTGAAATTATTGATATAGGATTAGATTAGTTAATCTTTAAAATAACTTATTAAAAACATAAATCAATAGATGAAGAACGGAGATCAACAATGCAACAGTATTTATTGATTTAGAGAATACTATCTAAATAGTTTACATTGTAATTTCATAGAAGAATGATCAAATATCCAGGAACGCGCGCAAATATCTTTAGAGAACAGGTTATAGCTTACAATTGTCTTAAAACTAAGCTATCTGAAGTTAAATTTAGAAAAAGTCCATATTCCATTGCCAAAGATAGAAAGTTACCAGTTTTGGAACAAAAATCGCGATGCTCAACAGAACGAAATAGATAATTAGCAGTTTCAAATAATCTTATGCGCCAGAGACTTCTTAATGCTAGTAGTTCGACAAATAGGTATCCTCACAAAAGATTGCACCATGAAATCATCTACAATAAAGATGTTTCAGAGTATATTCTCAAAAAGCTGGCAACTTCTCAATAAGATAAAAATTAATTTCGCTTATAGTTGGCATAAATGTATAGCCACATGCATAAAAATGATGCTTGATATTTCAATAACTGCTTTTTGATTCTTGCATGAAATTAAAACCTCAAATTTCAATAAAATATGTCCTCGGCAGTCCCTAAGGCATCAAGACCTTAAAATGAAGATTGCCTGAGAATTTGGAATATTTTTATAAATTTTACTAAACTCTTTGACTTTTGATTTTATTGCTGGCTTAATTAATATTTAAAAGAAAGATAGTGATATTGCTTTGTATGATTTTTAGGGAGTTATTTATCATTTATACATTTATGATTGCCATGGATGATGTTTTTAATGTCTAAGGGGCAGAGGATTGCAATCATAAATCTATAGTACTTTATGTCATCTTTTTCGATTTGAACTTTTGTTGAGAAAATAAACAAATTCTCTATTTCTGGGAATTTGATCGAATGCGGCAAAAAAACCAATATTGATAGGATACTCATCCTCATCGTGGAAGGAATAATACATATAATAGCCTGAAAGCTTTTTAACAAAACACACGTCTAGTTGGATGCAAAGTAGAAAGCGTAAAAAATATTAAAATCAGAGAGGACTTTTTATTTTTCATGGAAAGACAACGCTCAGAATCTCTCCATCATCATCAGTTTCAGGCAAAACCTTAAATCTTGAATCGAAGGCTGGAGGTGCTTGACCTTTCCATTGATTGATTTTATAAACTTTGGCAATGTCAGCTGCATTGAGTCGGTACTTCTTTTGGCTTGATCTCAGTTAAATAAAAGCCTTGGTCATTGAGGTTTTCTCGAGAAGTTAATTAAATTATTATGATTTACAATTAATTCCGAATTGATCTTAAAAAGCAGGAAAATATGAAAATTTTTAGCAAAGAGCATAAAACATATTCTTTTGACTCCAAATCTCTAACCAAGGGCTGCTGACCTTTTAAAACTACCTAAGAACTTAGTTAAATCAAAGCCGTCAATAAACAAAATAGTTTTATGTTTTGACTCATTTTCTATATATAACAACAAACAAAAAGCATTCAGTTAAAATAATAAAATTAGATAAATGTTTTTTTTGAAAATTGACGAAAAGTCAGAAAAAGATCTAAATAACTTGAATTAGTTGAAGCTATAATGTTGGTTTTTAAGAAACTTAAATTTAACTTAACTTTAGAGGGATATTTCCAAGTCCTCAAAGGACTCATACCTAAGAAATTCTGACTTTTAATAAGTGGTTATTTCATATTGACTAAATGAGTTCTCTCCGAGAGAGTTAATCAGAAAAAATAAAAAATTGATTCTTAATACCCCTATTTTATAAAAAAACAAAATATCAAAAGTAAGTTAAAAGCTGTTTCTCATTTTGTTTATTAAAATTCAGTCAAATAGAACAAATTTCCATATTCTTCAAACTAAATATTATCATTTATTCTTAAAAAAGAAAATTGTTGAATTTGGATTGAACCAAATAAAATAAACAAATATAGATTAGATATCATTAATTTATCGATCAAGAAAATTATTCTCGAAATGCTGGTCTTTTTTTTGTGTCTGTTAAACCTCGAAAATTTGTAAAGGCGGACCCACATTGAGGATTTTATCTGATATTATAGCTCTTGAGGATGTTTGAATTTTGGATTCTCGCTCCATATGCTTAAGTTTTTACTTTACCAAATTGAGTAGGCATTTCTAGCTCATCTTTACAGCATTCAATTAGCGATCCTACAAAATTAATTATCGTAAAATTAAAAATAATGATTAGAGCTATTACAGCCGCTTCACCTGTGATGAGAATATCTTTGAAGATTCTGTCCAAACTGCTATTAAAATATGTATAATTCATTTGGATAAGATAAGAATCTGATGTAAAGATACCAGCGGAAGTGTGACTCCAAATTGAAAATAATGCATGGGCTAAGATCATAAACGGAATTAGTTTGAGAGTTGATTTACTGAGACTTTCATCTGCAGGTACTCTCACTGAAAATCTTACGATTTCAGCTCGCTTGCAGTAATACCAGACGATGAGTCCAACTGTAAAGATAGGAATCATCAAAGGTATTAACCCAGAATACATTATAACTATGAAAAGGATTAGGACTAATTGAGACTGCTCTTCAGCCAACGAAAACTAATTTCTTGTGATCATATTGTTAGCCTCTTTTTGAATAGCAGGGTTTTCTTTATCTTCATTTTCACAAAGATTTTTAACTTTTCTATGAGTCCAAAAATGTTTAAGACAAGAAATTATCAGGCTAATAACGGGAGAGATAAATGTTGAAATAATAATTAAGTTGAGGTAGTAAGGCGAAACCATTGCATACCAATCTGTGTTGAAATCATTAAAGGCTGACATCGAACTATTCATAAATGGAATAAATTTTAGATAGGCAATACTTGTGACTCCAAAAATATTGCCATTTAAAATCAGAGGCAGCAGGCAAGAATTTATGAAGTTTGAAATAAAAATTACCCAAAAAACAAAAGTATGTTCCTTTGGAATTGTGTCGGTTCTTAAAAGATATTTGGCGATTATTGTGACTAAAATGGATAAAATAAAGTTTATGATTAGTGAAATTATGGAGGCTGCTATCTGAAGCGCATTTGTCATTAGAACTTTTGCTGAAATATTGGAACAAGCTTGGCCAACATTGGAGTTTATATACATTTATTGAAAATTTTCATTACAATAACAAAACAATACTTTTCCTCCAGCTGTAACAGCGGCTTGAGCGTCCGTAGCCGAAGTTGTCAAAGGAATGAGTACATCTTGACAGGAAGATTGACTTGCAACGACGACAATGCATAAAACGATAATAGCAGAAGTTATAACTATAAAAATAATTACCAAGAAAATAGAAAATATCCATCGAATAAAAACAGAAAATTTGGTGAGATCAACATTTCTCCAATTTATTTATTCTGGTCGACTTAGATTATTTGAGCGTATTAGTAAATTAATTTGGGATGAAGGTGGTTGAACACAGCAAATGCAACGTGTAAAATTTTGAGTGAAAGTATCTTGGAGATGATATTTTTTGCAATAGTTTATGAATTTTTGTTTTGATTATAAAGTTTTGAAGTGGACTATTGCATATATTGGCTCAAAGAGATATGAAATTTAAACCAGTTTAGTCTAGACATCTTCCCGTTCTTTTTTTAGTTATTAGTATTTTTATAATGAATGGGATATTTGCTGAATGAGATGCTTTTCCTTCTATTCTGTTTATATTATCCCTTCATATTCTATGAAATAGTCAAAGTATCCTTTGTAGTCATAGACGATTGAGATTTAATATATACTATCTTTAGAGTCAAATGAAAGATAATCTTCTATCAACTTTTCAAGAGCTTGTTCATTCATTTTTTATTTTACAGAGTTTGCTTAATCCGAATAAAAACCTACAACAGACAGAGCATATAATTTTGGATTAATTATATTTGGATCTTCTTCAGTTTATAGCACTGTATTGTTTTGAAATGATCTCCAATATACGTAAAATATGAAAAAAATAATCATATTGACAATATCTGCAAAGGTTATCATCAAATAAGCAGTTTTATCTCCTCCAGCCAGATTACCGAGAGTAAATGAAGCTAATTTGATGCTAAATGAAGGGGAGTATTTTGATAGACCTGAACTTGAATAGTTAACTATTAGAGAAAACAATGATACTGCGCTCATTAAAATAAAGGTTATCATCAAACTCCAAAGAAATTTAAGATATAAATAAACTCCTAATCCTGATTATTTTAGTAACGAGTTTGATCCACATACCTAAAGAGGAATATACTTTTATTTATTGTTGAAATTAGTAATTTTTTTACGATAGCATTGAGTGTGCTCGTATTATACAGCATCATCATAAGATGCTTGCTGGTACAAAGATGATTTTTGTATTGGTTAAAGAGTATTTGAAAATTTATGAAGTCCATCAGACGTTTAAAGACCACGCATAGATCTCCCCCTTCCCGTTCCAGCCCCAGAAATAGGTGGTAGGAGACTTGAAGATTTAATAGGAGTAAAAGTATCGTTTAAATTATGATGGCTCATCAAACCTGAATAAAGTTATTGATAGATTATGATTTTATCAACTCTTTAAGTTCAATAACTATAATATTTAAGTCTAGATTGTTATAAAAAGCCTGTTAATTGCAAGTCAACACAATCACGCTTGAAATATGAAGGTGAATAATTTTTATCCGCAAAGTATAAAAACTTCATTTATTTGTAGCTTTTATTTAGGAATTATTGATTTTACAGTATTATAATGATAATTATTGCCGATAAAAGCACAATATTTTTAAAAATATAAAAACTAAGTATTAAATATCATTCTTTTTGAGTAAAACATCTATTTCTATTTATTTATTTCTCTTGGCTTTTACAATATACATTATGAAATTATTAGAATTTATTTGAAAGGAAAAGTTATATTCCATATATTGTTAACTGATATTGATAGTTTGTCACGAAATGCATATTATCTTGACCTTTTAACCCCATCATTTTCTCCACTTGAGCTCTGTTTTCAATCATTCTCTGATTTACAACTTAATGAACCTATGTCCCTCTGTTTTTTAATCTTTATCCAAGAATTGACCACGAAGGAGGCAAAATGCAAAGTACTTCAGGGTCGATTAGATTGTTTCCTCTCTGTCTTTCTTTTGCCAAATTGTTCTTAATTTCAATCATGCCCTCAATATCTATATCAAGCAAAGGTATTTTATTTTTTGCCAGAATATTCATATAACTTGCTTTACTTGTTCCATAATAGTAATTAAACACTTTTTTAGCTTCGAGCAGTTCATTGTGATCTTTTCTATACGAGAAATTTTAATAGTTAACAAAGTGATAATGCAAACCATCAACTTCGTTAATTCTGGCTGCTCTCGTGGTGTAGCTCATTACAAATTGAAAAATATCATATTTTTTTATTAGAGTTTTTATTATTGTGCTCTTGCCCACGCCAGAAGGACCAATTATTATCAAAGATTTCATTATGACGATAAATCAATTATTATCATAAAATAAGATAATCTATCAATTCATGAAAAGATAATTTTCAATATTGTAGATTGATTTAACTCTTGAAAAATTGAGTGAGAATAATATTCAAATTAATAATAATAATAATAGAATTAATGATCGGTGAAAGAAACGAATACCCCTATGTCCCTCCCTTCGACGATGAAGTCACTTTTTTCGAGTAAGCAACAGTGAGAGTATGAATATTCTAATTAAGCTAAATCCACAAGGATTCAACAAAAAAGCTAAGATATGTCCCATATGCAACTATCCAATACATATTCGAATGGTATCCTATCCTTGCCAGCATTACTTCTGCAATTAATGCTATCAGAAAAATACATTTACTTGTGGTTTTTGTGGCAGTTTAAACTCAAAAATTACTCGTTTATAAGATGATGACTCTCTTTATAGTTGTGACCTATACTGCTCTAAAGCCTTTGAAAGTGAATAAAAACTTAATGAGCATTTGCAATATCACAAACTACTGCAGCAGCAGTGACATTGATAGTTTATGTTAAATATGTAAATGAATTTTTAATGGCATCAGGCAACAACGCAGCAGGTTTTCTTGATCTCGCTTAATATCTTTTTGTAATAGATGAAATTTCCCTCAATTCTTTCGAATCGCAGAAGGAGTTGGTTTGATTTGGTCGCTGCAAGCTGAATTTGGACCTCCACACAATCTTAGAACTGAATTTCATCAACTTAGTAGCTATAAGAGTAAACAACGTTAATCTTTATAATAAATTGCTTACTTTGTCATTTTGATCGTCCTGAATTTTTGTAACTTTCAAAATATCAGTTTAATCGCCAATTATTTATTATTCCTCCTCCTCATCTCCGCCAATTTTGATTTATTGCTTTTCTAAAGACTCCTTCAAAAGACTGATCGAGATAGCAGGAGCATCTTATAAGACAATATCATCGCTTGTAATGTCATCAATAATTGGAAGAGTTCTCTTCATGTGGAATTACTTATTGTAAATGGAAAGAAATTCAGAATCTACTTCTTCTCCGCTACGAGTAACTGATCCTTGGTTAGAAACAGCAGTTAATTTCTAATGTCGCTCCTTTTATTGTTCCATCCTACGACCAAGCAAAACTTGATCCAATTTATTTTGTCTTTTGACAAACTCCGCTTTAATTTCAGCATGCGTGCAAACATTATCCTTAATCCAAGGGTGAACTGCAATTTATTCAATTTTGAGTCTTTATTTAGGCTCGAATGCAACTAATCGAACAAACAAATCTTTGAAAGCCTAACTGAAGAAGCCTGCCGGTCTTTTGCGGGAATGAGCTTTCCAAAAAATATCGTATCTCTTTTCCTTTATAATTTTGTAATAAGGGTCATTAGGAGTGGATTTTTCAAAAGGAGGATTTCCAGCATACATGATGAAAAGAATGACTCCGGATGCAAAGATATCCACAGTCTTGCCCTCATATTTTTTAGATGGGATTTAAGGAGCCATGTAGCCTTCAGTTCCTAATTTGGTTTTGAGAATTCCACTGCCATCCTTCCCCTTCAAAGCTGCTGAAAATCCAAAATCAGCGATTTTAAGCATAAATATATCAGAGAGGAGAATATTTTCAGGTTTAATGTCTCGATGAGCAAATCCTTTTTGATGGAGATAATGTAATCCATTCATCATTTGGTGAAAGTATGTTCTTGTTACTTTTTCCGAAAATTTACCTGTTTCTGCCACATAATCGAAGAGTTCTCCTCCACCAACATATTCTATAACGATAGCATAACAACTATAAGTAGATTAATCTTAGTTTTTGTAGGTCGCATTTTCACGAACGCTGAGTAGTTTCACCAAATTTTAATGATCAAGAGCCTTCATAATGCTTAGTTCATGCTTGAGAGTGTCGAGGGTGGCAGTTTCCTTTTTATATTTTTTGATGGCCACCAGAACTCCATTCTCATCTTAACCCAGCTTGACTCTAAATGGTTAAATTAGTACTCAGCGTGGTATCCAGCCCCTAGAGTACGCAATATTTTATACTCATCAAGGTAAGAATGCTTTTTGCTGCTTTCGAAATCCATAAATTATTATTATTTTTTTAAACTCCGATTTCCTTTAAATTCAAGCAATAATAATTAACCTATTTTGATGAGCTTATGAAAAATTAATAAAACAAGCAGTATATCAAAGTAATATATTCATTTTAAATAATTTTGTATTCATAGATTTCTTTCTCATGCTAAAGTTTAAGGATTATTGATCAAATGTGCATGCTGTTGAGATTGACTTAGTCATGGATTGATAGATAATTTATAAATTAATTTATAATTTATAATGACATATGGATGATGTAATAAAAATTTGTTGATATGCTCAATATATATTAATGTTTCATATTAATTTATTCCCACTTATGAACAAAGCAAACTAATAGGTAATTTCATTAATGGAGAATCTTCCAGTCAGGCTTGACAGATTTTGGAAGGCAAGAATACTCAGATTGCATTCCAATGAAACTGAATTTTATGAAAACTTGAAAATATGTTTGTCAGGAGCAAGTTAATCAGGACATATTTAGATAATGAGCTACCTTAAGAAGAAGAATCTGCTCAACGCCTATCTTCACTGAAAAGTATCTTGATATATTTCTCATATTCATTTTTCTGAAGTCATTTCATAAAGATAAGAATATTGCAATAAAACTATCATTTGTCAATTTTAATAAATAACTATCAAGCTTATTAATTGATACATTTTAATATTGTTAAAAATAACTAGGGCATGAGAATTTATTGTCTTCTTTCATAGAAAAATAGTATTTATAGGATCATAAACTCTAGGATTAAAAAAGATGCCATCTCATTTTTGTAAAATATGTGAGGCTTCTTGTTCCTTTAATAAATTTTTCTTTAAAAATAGTAAACTTATCTTTCTTGATTGACCTGCAGACTTTTTCTGCAGTTAGTAATCAACCAGATTAACATTCGCTTGAAAGTCAGATCTTTATCTTTGCTTCACATTTTCTCTAAGGCTGTCTTCATTTGTTTATTTAGTCGCTAGTGTTTTAACCGATTAGTTAAAAATACTGATGTCATTTCTCTCCTTTTTAATATCTCGATATAAACTAAATCTATTTTTAGTATTTTCCGATTCCTCGATAAACCTTTGAATATCATCAAGACATTGGTCATATTTTTCATCCCTCTCACCAGTAATTTATCGTGATCTCGCAAATTATTTTTTGGAGTTTTTCCATAATTTGTTAAAATAAAGAAATTGTAATTTTTCCTCTATCTACTTAACTTATCTAATTAAATCCTTTAGCTCCATTAGCGAAGCATTATTTATTAGTTATTAATTTAAATGACTGTAGTGGCGGTTCATTTAATTATTTTTAATCAAAACTTCTTCTATCTTTTAGTGCCAAAAAATTGACTAACGATAGATATGAATCTTAAGTCGTTGAAAAAAAATCTAATTTAACAAGAAATTACAGATAGATCGATGCTGAGTACATATACTAAAAAGACAATAATTCCTAATAAATCTTTCCTAAAATATCTTGCCAATCTAGTCAGCTAAAGTACAATATCGCCAAGTCCTCGACTCCAGTTAATTATTTTCCAATTAATTTAATTTGAAAGATTTTGCTGATTTTTTTGCATGATGACTGAATATAGCTGTTGATCCCCTATCACCTTTAATATATATAAACACAAAGGTTCAATTATTTTTGTAATAATTTAACGAACTGTACCTTTGTCAGTTTGAGTTTAAATATCTAATTTCTGTTATTTTTCCTTCATTCTTTTTGATCCTGATAATCCTCTTAGATAATTATAGGCTTATGTAAAGCTACTTGATCTTTTTTTTTTTAGATTTAGCATAATAGCAATATCTTCTTTCATAATTTTATATGTTTCCTTTGACAATACATTAGCCAACTATTCGAACCAAATTTATTTAACACTAAATTTATGAACGAGGTTATGAATAATGGCTAACTTTTTTACTGTAGAATTTAAGCTCACCTATTTGTCTTTCTCATGCAGGATAGACATTAAAAAACTGACATTATTAGTTATTTAACTCACATCTTTTTTAAATGAATAGTTGACAATCTTGCTGAATATAAGCTCTAAAATTTATTTGAAGGGCATGAGAGTTTAAGGATTAAGGATTATATTTAGAAACCCAAAACGATTTATCACTTGTTAGATTTATTTATGTCTTAAGTTTTTGGTCGGAGTTGTCATTCTTAAGCTATTATTAATATTTAATAGTATTTAGTTGGAGGAAATAAGTTGTTTTATAAAACTATACCGCATTAGTAGCATAGTAGCATTTAATGATCAATCATAGAAATTTAAATCAACATATCTTGAATTTTATATTCTATTTATTTTGTGAGTGCTTAATATATAAATTCATTTATTTATAAGAATATTAATATTAAATTCGATTTGTGGATAAGTATTTTATTATATAACAGAAATATCATAAAAGATTCTTAGAGGACAATTCATAAAATGATTATAAATTAGATCCAATAATAGAATTCAGAAGATCGTTAGTCTGATATTATACGGACTGTAAATAAGCTAAGGCAAGTATTTTCTTATTTGTTAGTTCTTTCAATATACTCTTTTCCTATCGGTGAATGATATGTTTAAAGAGATAGTGTTCGGGATTTAATTCTTGTTGATGAGTTTCAATGTATTTCAGTAGAAAATTCAGTCGTCTATTAATAGAGATGTATAGAAATTATTCCTTTATTTTAAATTTGGATAAGGCCAAGAAATAAATTTTATTGAAATCTGAGATATTAATAGAGAGAAATATTCCAATGAACCTCTATAATCCCTTTTAATTTTATTTTTTAGCTAACTATTTGTTAATTTATTTTAATTTCGTCTAATATTCAATCCTTGGTAAGTACATGTTCCTCAGGATATATTGAACAAATCCTTCTTCATTCAAGTTTTCAACTGAAGTGAAATATTCATAAAGATTAAGATAGCTATCATATACTATATTTTTAATCTTTTAAATTTCTTAAATCACAAATTCGCAGCATTTAAACACGTTTACCTTTATTTAACTATACTCTTCATCTTAAGAGCCTCTTTCAATCGTTGATTAGCTATTGCTAACTAATGTATTTAATTTTGCCTTAACTCTTTCAATTACTTTATCAATTATATTAGATTCATAGTGTTCTTCTAGTAAAATCTGTCGGCACTTGTTTTAAGTGTGGCCTACTGTTGTATAGAGAATTTCCACGTTCAGTGGAAATTTAAAATTTATTGATAAGCCATTAAGTAGGCGTAAGAAGAGGCAAGTATTTTACTTATTAATTTTTATCTTTTTATCTTAATTTATGTTTAACCCCAAAAATAAAATAAAACTCTCGAATATGTAATACTCATCCTTATGGCATATAGTTTGGCTGAGGAAATATAGCATCCGAAGATACAAATCATTTTTTTTGATCTATCCATATCCAATTTTAAAATAATGAAAAAGAGGGATTATCAGATTGTTAATTGACATTTTATGATTTAAATACAAGTGATATGCGTAAGTAAAGACAAGTGATATGATTTTGCACAATCTTTGGCGTTGAGACTGGGCTAATACTCTATTGTTTCTTTTGATTACCAGCATTTTCTTGAGTTATTATTGTAAAATATTAATGTTTGAGTTAATATGAATCTCCAAAGATTCAAATAGTTATTAATTATTTTCAAACACCTCAGTTATTTCATCTAATTCCTGCAAAATCTTTTTATTTTCATATAAATTTTATCCGCTAAGAGTGAAACCTAGAGCACCTACTTTGCTGAATAATTGTGATGATCGGCCTAGATAATTTAACAGTTTCTTTTTTTATAAACTAATAGGTTCCTTATTTTAAGATTTATTTATCCAGAATTTTTTCTAATGATTTTTTTCATTCGAAGTTATTTGCTAGTAACTCGTCTAATTTATAATTTAAAATTCTTTTTGTAGATGACTCTTTTTTATTTACCGGCTATTCATATTCGATGATGATCGATGTAATGATTTACTAGTTTTCGATATCCTTTTGTGTCCTGTTTATATTTTTGATGATCTTTCACTTTTAAATTAATTATTTGGTATTTCATTAGTGCTTTAGGAAAAGTCATGAAATGTTGCATTCTGAGGGCGACTTTTAATCCCTCTTAGCCATTTTTTACTTTTAAAACTAGGGATGCTTGTCTCTAATGGTTCGTTTTCTTATTTGACATTCAAAGATGATAAATAACTCGCAATTTATTATTCTAACTTGGTATTTTTATAGTGTAATGGGCTATTGAAATCATAAACAAAAACCTAATTTGTTTGAACTGCTTATTAAACATTATTGACTTATTATTTTATTATTTCTGTCTTTTGTTCTTTGATTATGTTTTGATTATTTGTATTTGAACGTTTCTACTTAATAGAGTTTAGGCTTGAATTCACTTAAAGTTTCAAAAACATGCCTTTTTATCTAAATAAAATACATATTACAATTTTGAATTTTTATTACGATAATCTGATAGAAGAAAACTGCAATCAATAACTTTTGATTTACTTAATTTCAATCCTTTTAACTCAACTTGATCCACTTATACCCCAATCTATTGAAAATTTATCAGTTTTGGCTTAATTTATATGGTCTGCATTGCTGTGTTGTTTCTAATTTAATTAACATTTACATCAAATTATTTATGAACTTGTCTTCAAAAGTAACTTGGATTTATTTTTATTCAACATCTCGAACAAAATCATCCATGTCAGTCATTGCATCCATTAAGGTAATATGGGTTTTAAAATCTAGAATTGTTTCAGTTTCAGGTACTTCTTCAATTCTTACATTAAACTCATCCAAAGCACTCTCGAAAATATTTTGAGTGATACTGTGAGATGACCCCTTCTGGGCATTTTTTCGTTTATCCAAGTAATATTTACTGAAGGAAGACTTCAGATCATCATTTAACTTTTGGACATTTTCTTCTTAATTGATATTTTAATTCTAAATTTCCTTTTACACTTGAAAGCGAATCTTTCTTATTGTTTGCTTTAATTTATATTATTTCCTTTTTTCATGGTTAATTTATTGTTTGCGTTTTATAAGATCCAAGGCGTTTTCGTTACTTATATCTCTACTCTAAGAAATCAGCTCAATGTGTTATTGCTATAAATCTAAATAAAAGTCTTTAAGTTCATTTAGTTTCGCTGTGCATAGCCTCAAATTTTTAGTAAGCTTTTTTATTTATTTACGTTTAAAGCGCAAATTATAGACTAAGGCTTTAATAAAATCCTATTGCTGTTTGATTCCATCTTCTTTTTTTTCCATTTGTTGCTTTAAATTTTAAATTACCTGCTGGTAACTTGTATGATTCGACAATATATTAGATAAAAATCTTTTTTACTATTTTTGATTCATTTGAGAGATAATTCCGAATAAATACTCGATTATATTAAAAGTTGAATTCCAGATGAACGATAAAATGTCAGATTTTTCAACACATTACTTGGAAATTTCATCCATAAATTGTTGAAGAAAGTTGGTTAAAATGTTTTGCTTCCAGAGAAAAATTTAGGATAGTGTTAATTACTATTTATTTTTGTTTATTAGTTACATTGAATTTCCTAACTTCTTTTTTATTTCTATAAATTTCTAACGATTTTCACTTATTTTTTTGACAGATCGACCTCGACTCATTTTCAGTAAACTTTCCACCTTGAATTATTTACTTTCGCCCTTTTTATCTTTATATTAATTATGCCTGATTTCACAGATGCGGTCAATTATCTGCGGGGATTCTATGATATGAAACTCTTTCTTAAAATTATTTGCTTGAATTTCCTCTTGAAAAGACAGTTTGTTCATTTAATTTGTATTTTTCATGCTTTTTTTTAATCTCTTTAATTTTTATAGAAAATGAATTTTATATATTAAATTTTATATCAAATCAGATTTTATAAAAAATGATGTTAAACAACGAATTATATAATTTCCCTTCTGATTATTAACTCAATACTTGATTTAATTTCTGCTAGTTCTCTCTAAAAATGACCATCTCCGTAGTTAGAAGAAATAAATTAGATTTTTTTGACGTTTTTATAATATCATATAAATGAATTCATAGTCAATTGAAAAAGAAATAATCAACTGGAATATTTATACTTTCCAAAACCTTAAATCAGTCGTGGATCTCATTCATCGCGCTTAACACAAATAAACACCTCATGAACACGATTACCGCATGAGGGATTTTTATTTCCAACCATCTTTTGATCTTTTCGGTATATTAGCAACTATATAGGAATGAAGAATCATACTTCATTCATCGGGTATGCTTCAGATCTTATCAAAAACTTCTTCTCATTCAACCATCTTGGCTATCTTCAATCTATATCTTTTGAACATTAGATGTAAAAACATAAATTTTGGAACGAAATCTACCATAAGGCTCCCAAAAATTAAAATGATCATAATGCTAAACTTGATCTTAAAGGGGTAATTTCATTAATATGTAGATTGTATGGACTTATCGCCTCATTCCTATTTGTTTCTTTTTGTTTGGAGCATCAACTATTATGAGGATATCGGGTATTCATAAAATGAGCTCAAAAAAGCAAATTGTAGGACTTTTAGCTGCTGCTATTATTGGTGATGTATTTATAAGAAATATTTTACCTGATATCTCCCCTTGGAGATCCTGAACTTGAAAAACAAAGAGTAGATATTGTAAATAAAAGTATTGTGCTGGATGGTAAAATAAATGAAATCGAATTTCATCCTCACTATGTTGATGAACTCATATAATAAGCCGAGAAATAATCCAACTATAATAATAAAAAATTAATTCTCGAAGCAGCAGGATATGTAGTTGTTGACAATAAATAATTTGAAGATTGATTTGTGCTAACTTTAAAAATATCATATCAATTTTTAGAAAAATTTAGTGATTTTATGAAAGAGCGCTTCGATAAGGGCTATTAGACTTCATTTACAAAACTTGCTTTACTTGAATATTATTTTGTTTTCCTATTTAATGAGTATAACTTGTAGTTGGTGAGCTAATTGTTTGCTTATTTGATTTTTTTATTAATAATGATATGTTATGGAGAGGACTTGCAGGATTATTTACTGAGAAGATCATTAACATATATTTTTGGTAATTTTTTGAGAATTCCCTAGAAATTTATATCATATTTATTAACTCTTTGATTTTTTGATATCATATCAAACAAGCTTTGGGAATCTTCTTTAGATTCCGTAGATTAAGGGCTTAATCTCTTTTATTATAAGAATTTATTATTAAATACATTCTTATTACCGTATTTCTTATTAACTATTTAAAAATTAATTAAATATGATTTGCTTTTTGTCATTTTATCCTCAAGCTTGTTTGACAGCTCACTTTAAGAAGTTGGATCAATAATCTTTGATATTTGACTTAAGTTTGAATAAATTCCATTATTAAAATATCCTTGAAGCTTGAGACCTGTTTTCGGATATACTTATTAGCCATATCCATGCTTTTTTCCATTTTAAAAGCTACCTGTATAAACATAATCTTCAGTCATAAGTTTTCCTTCTCCATGATATATGCCAAACTGGATTTCTCCTTAATAATTTTATTTGTCTTTTTGTACGAAGAAATATCCTACTTTTTTTCCTTCATGGAAGGTACCTGCGTATTTTGAATTATTTTTAAAATTAATTTAGACGCCGTGGCCGTGCTTGATTCCATTAAGTAGTTATCCATAATATATTTTATCTTGAAAATAATAAATAAATCCTTCATAAGCTTCATTATTTAAAGGTTTATCTCCAAAATAAACACAATTTTTATATTTTTTAATACAAGGTTCGTTTATTGAAATATTCATTACATCAATTATTCCTTAAAATAGATTGCTAATTTCATTCTAATAAGATTTTTCAGTCAATTTCTTAGAAATGTTCAAGTACTTAATTAATTAAACATCGTCCAACATTTTAATAGTATTCTTTTGACTTTAAATATTATATTAAGATTTTTTCGAATTTAAATATTGCTATTAAGCAGTTAAGATAGGTGCTAATTGCTAAATATAAGTTTGCTTTTTATTGCCTTAATGCTATTTATAATTTCGATTCACACTTAAACTTTGCTTTGCAATACCTCCTACCCTCCCTTATCTCTTCGGGCAATTTAATGTTTTTTCCGGTTGTAATAAGTAGTGCTGTTTATTAAATCTTTCAAATGACTATCTATCTTATCTTTCTGAATTGAAATCGCTTTGGATATCGATGTAAGTTTTCTCATCTGTGCTCTCCATATCATGATATTTATTTATAATATTAGAAGAATTGTCTTCAGGATTTATTCCTTGATGTTAATTTCCCATTACTGAGAAGGATCTGGCATTTTATTCAACACATTGAGTTACAGGCAATATATCATTAGCATTATTTATTATTTAGGATGGCTTATGGTTCAGCGTAGTATCACAGTTGTTTTCATCCTTTAATTTAAAGATAACTTTATTTCTTAGACTTTGGATGAGGGCTTGAAATTTTGATTATTTCTTTTGATTTGTTTTCTTCCCAATATTTGCTGCATTCATTAAGAATCGAATTAAAATTATTATGCATTCATTTGTTAATTAAGATAATTAGAATGTGACATTTTTATTCATAATGATCAATCAGATTTATGTTTCTATTCTTCCATTGGCTATGGAGTGTGCTCATCTTTAATATCCTCATCAGAACTTTAACTATCAACTTTTTTGACTTCTGGCGTAACTTTTACCTCAGTTTTGACGTCATCATAAAGTCCTCCTTTAGAGAAAATGTTGCCAAATATCTTTTTTTCTTTTTCTTTCACTTGCTTTATCGCAGAAGCAATTGCACTTAGTTACTTTTTAGCTTCTAAATTTTAAGGATCTAATCGTAAAAGTTCCTTAAAATCAGCCTAAATTATTCAATCTTTACTTAAGCTTTAGCAAACTCTTGAGATTTGCTAAATGCGACCCCTCTTCTATAGAGAGCTTTTATATTACCACTTTCTTCTTTTAAGACTTTATTGCAATTATCAATGACATCTGCATATTTGCTTGCTTTCAGATAAGCTTGAGAAATATTAAGTCTCAGAACGTTTAATAGTTGCTTGGCATCAGCCGAGGTTTCATGCTCCACAAAATCAATGCCTTCTTTGTAAGCTTAAATTGAATCATGATAGTTTCCTTGTTTCAATTTATCATTTCCTTTAATTTTGGCTTTGGTAGCCTAAATCAATTTCTCCTCATCACTATATTCCCATTTCTCTTTTTTCTTGTCTTTAAAGTCCAAAAGTTCAACTTAAAAGTGAAGAGTTGAGTTGGCCGGAATTCTTGGAGGTGATCCTTTTGCTCCATAGGCATATTCAGGAGAACAAATAAGTGTTGCTTTTTCTCCTTTCTTCATGCTTGCAAAGCCTTCATCCCATCCTTTAATGACTCGACCCTGTCCTAACGAAAATGTAAATGGCTTTTCCCTATCCTGATTTGAGTCAAATTCAGTTCCGTTTTCTAGAGTACCTCTATAAAGAGCAAATATTTCTTGTCCTCTTTGGGGATTATCTCCTAAACCTTATTTATGGATTATTTTTCGAAGTTTATCCTTCACTAGCACTACTTATTTTCCCTCCATATGATTTAGATCTGATTATAAAAAGTAAAATCTAAATCGGCATAAATAATCGAAAGAATATTCTAGAAAAATAGTGCCATTTGTTAATTTGTTAATTTCTGCTGTTTAATTATTCAATTAAACATATTATTCAAGCTTAATCTATCTAATTTCAAATCTAATTATTAAACTATTAGTTAAAAATGATATCAATTAATATTAAGCTGATTTAAGAGATAGAGTACCATCATTAATTGTCATTCCGCATAATTTAAATAAATCAATATCTAAGTATTATTAAAATTATTAAAAACAGAGCAGGAATTATCATAACGATCATACCAAAGCAAAAATTGGATTACTTCTGGCAGATAGCTGATATTCAAGGTGTACTTGACTGCATTTATTGACGTGTATCTCAGCAGGAATAAACTTTAATTTTTAATTCTTAGCTTTTTTTGAATGAGTTAGTTATTTTTTGTGGTTCGCTGATTTATATCCTTAGATGAAGATCTAAAATAAATTATCGATGATGTAAAACCAGTGTTAGTATCCCCACAAAGTCTAGGCATTTTTTAATGGATCGAGAAAAAGGATCTTGTAAATAAGATTCCTTGCAGTCTTCGAGATGGTCACATGTTTTTAAAAAGAATAGAGTTTAATTTATAGGTCGTCTTAACTTCTGATAGCTAAATAATTGCAACTGTACATGGTGACCCACCACCTAAGCATTAACATCACAAGAGTGTCATTTAATGTATTAAACATTATCATTTTCATCTCTTCATTATACTACAATAGGCTGGCAGTCAAGTAAGTTAATATATCACTTAAAACCCTCATTTTTGCTTAACTTAAATATAATTATACATGTGATTTCGTTGGATCGAATGAAGGCCCATAAATAATTGAGATCAAAAAGCTTCTAATACTTGTTAAAAAAACATTAATTATTCTTCTTTACATCATCATCATAAATGATAGCACTTCTTTTATGTGTTTTATTCCTTGTGGGACTTGGATTTTCGATGAGGCTTGTTAGTATGTCATCCTCAAATGAGAAATTTGTAAGATGTAATTTATTTAGATTGAAATTAGGGAGTATCAATGCTAGAGACGTAGAGTAACTATTTTGGGAGTTAGACGCATGAGTTTGATTGACATAGCGTTATTATATATAAAAATAGAAGTATCAGTACATTGATGAAGCGTAACTATCGAAAGGAATCAGATGTATCATTTTGCTGATTTAGGGTTATAACAGAGAAAATCAGATGTATCAAATATTTTATTTAGCGTAATTAATGAAAGAATCAGTCGTATTAAGTATATTATTTAGGGTAATTATTGAAAGAAATCAGCTGTATCAAATATTTAATTTAGCGTAATTATTTTGAGAATTAGCAGCATCAAAAATTTTATTTAGAGTCATTATGGAAAAAAATAGACGTACTAAACATTGTATTTAGAGTCAATATTGAAACAATTAGACGTATCAACCATTTTATTTAGGGTAATTATTCAGAAAATCAGCTGTATCAAACATTTTATTTAGAGTAATTAGGAAGAGGAAATCAGCTGTAACAGCCATTTTATTTAGAGTTATTATTAAGAGAATTAGCAGTAACAATCATTTTATTTAGGGTAATTATTTTGAGAATCAGTCGTATTAAATATTTTATCTAGCGTAATTAGAAAAAGAATTAGGGGCATTAAACATTTTATTTAGGGTAATTGGCGAAAGAATCAGATGCATCAAGCATTTAATTTAGAGTTATTATGAAGGGAATCAGTCGTATCGAGCATTTTATTTAGCGTAATTAATTGACAGAATCAGACGTAGCCTATATTTTATGTAGGGTAATTAGTGAAAGAGTTAGGCGCATTAAATATTTCATATAGTGTACTAATGAAGAGATTCAGTTGTATTAATAAATTAATTTAGTGTTATTACCGATGAAATTAGATGTTTGAATATTATCTATTCAGTGTAAGTATTCAAGAAATAAGGCGAACTAAATATCTTATTAAGTGTAATTATTGAACAATTCAGGCGTTAGAATCACATTAAATCATTGTAACTATTAAATCAATCAGCTGTATTTATAAGATTTGATTTAGAGTAAATATTGAGAAAATAAGCTGTATTAATGGTGATAATGCAGTGTAAATTTGAAAAAAAAATATAGGCGCACCAACAACATTATTTTAGGGTATATTATTTAGTAATTTAGGAGTATCAATAACATAGATTGAGGGTAGATATTGATAAATTTAGGAGTATTCTTCATATCAATTTAGAGTTTCTTTTTATGCTAATCAGTTGTATTATTTTAAATGTATTTAGTGTTATTATTGAAAAAATTAGCAGTATAAAAATCAATAATTAAGAGTAAATATCTTAAAAAATTAGTGGTATGAACAATTTTGATAGAGGGTAATTTTATGAAAGAATAAGGAGTAACAATATAATTAATTTAGAGTAACTCTTTGGAAGAATAAGCTGTATTCATGCCATTGATGTAGTGTAACATTTACAAAAATCAGGCGTCATAATTAAATTGATTTAGAGTAACTCTTTGAAAAATTAGCTGTTTCAGCAGCATCGATTTAGAGTAACTCTTTAAGAGAACTAGAAGTATTAATAAATCGATTTAGCGTATCTTTATAAAAAAATAAGCCGTATTAAAATAAAAAACATAGTGTAACTCTTACAAAATTGAGCTGTATTAAGAGCATCGATTTAGGGTATCTTTATGAAAGAATAAGATGTATTAAAAGCATATATTTAGTGTAAATTATAAAAGAATAAGACGTATTAATAGCATTAATTTAGAGTAACTTTATGAAAAAATTAGAAGTAGCAATAAAATCGATTTAGCGTAATTTTATGAAGGATTAAGAAGTATTAATAGTATTGATTTAGAGTATCTTTGTGAAGGAATAAGACGTATAAATAACATTAACTTAGGGTAATTTTATGAAAAAATAAGGCGTATTAATAGCATCAATTTAGGGTAATTTTATGAAGAATAAGTCGTATTAATAGCATTAATTTAGTGTAATTTATCAAAGAATAAGCTGTATTAATAGCATAGATTTAGCGTAGCTTTATGAAAAAAATAGAAGTATTAATACCATCGATTTATTGTACCTTTATGAAAGAATAAGACGTATTAATAGCATCGATCTAGGGTTTGTAACAATGAATTTAGCAGTTTATAATATTTTACTTTAGTGTTTAATTATAGTAAATTTAGGCGTTCATATCTTCTAATTTAGTGTAATTATTGATAAAATAAGGCGTATCAATCATCTTTATTGAGGGTAACTATTCAACAAATTAGCGGTATCTCTATTATAAGTTTAGAGTTATTCTTCATAAATTCAGGAGTATTTATAGTATTGTAGATTTAGAGTTATTATCTAAGGATTCAGGCGTATCTATAATCTATATTTAGAGTTATTATTGAGAGATTCAGGAGTATTAATAATATTTATTGAGGGTAATCATTAAAAAAATAAGCTGTGCAAAAAATATCGATTAAGAGTAATTATGAAGAAAACTAGCTGTATCAACAATAAATATTAAGAGTATCAATCAAAAAAATCAGCAGTATTAATGAATTTAATTTAGTGCAATTATTGAGTCAATTAGGCGTATCAATGCTATATATTAAGCGTAACTATCGATGAATTTAGATATATTAATTTCAATCATTTAGAGTAAATAGAAAAGAGAACCAGGCGCATTAATTCTGTTGATTCAGGGTAATTATTTTAGAGAAACAGGAGTACTACTAGGATCAATGAAGTGTATCTCTTGCGAAAATAAGGCGTGCTTTATTCTTTGATTTAGTGTAACGAATAAATGACTTAGGAGTAATAATCACGAAACGAAGAGTCCTTTTTTGCTAATAGAGTTTAATGATTCTCACACAATCCTAACTCAAACCATAATTTGATTGTTCATCAATGTATTCTCTTTGATTCTTTTGAATTACACAACTCATAAACATATTGAATGATTAAAAGCACTTTAGATCTAAA
>Ga0302268_1000497_pt1 | contig 24446 bp, 23 predicted proteins | sample III_Bog_E2_1_FD_194554 | JGI IMG/M metagenome (GOLD analysis project Ga0302268, IMG submission 194554) | Peat permafrost microbial communities from Stordalen Mire near Abisko, Sweden - III_Bog_E2_1 | ecosystem: Environmental > Terrestrial > Soil > Wetlands > Peat | place: Sweden: Abisko... | reverse complement strand
AATCTTGTTCTTATAGAAGTCAGAGATGTAACAATTGTGGGCTGGTAAGAAAAGCTAATCGCAAAGGAAAGCAGTATAACTGCAATCATTGCGATTACAGCAATGATGCGGATTTGAACGCTTCTTTAAATCATGTTTGTGATTTACCTGAAGTGCCGAAGGCTTTCCTTGGTAAAAAGTTGAACTTGAAATCTGGCTTCTTCTGGAAACCAGAAGGATTTTTCGCTTTTGATGGTTCGGAGCTACGAGTCCCGAATAACCAATTATAAAGATTTTTCTATAAAAAATCTAACTCTAATTCAACTGCTACTTCTTTTTTAGGGAAAAAAATCTTTATTTTAGTATTAGGAAAGTTCTTTTGAAATATAATATCAGCAGTATTGTCAATATATTTAAGAATTTCTAATGGTTTCAGTTCTACAGTTTCAAAGTCAACTTTACGATCATCGCACTTATCACCTATCAGTTCCATTGCTTCTTGTAAAGCGGCCCATCGGCATATGGAGTAGTCGGAAATCTCTGAAATATTGACATTATTAATTTTTATGCTAGTATTGGTCTTTTTCATAATCTTCTAATAGTATCGCAGAAATTTATGGTTAAGTCAATCTTTTTTAATTATATTAGCAATACTAACCTCATAAACTTCTTCGGGAATTTGTTCGATAAAGTCCAAAGTGTTTTTTGTCATAGCTTTTTCAAAATCGTTTTTGGTTACGTAGAACTCAAAACGGTTGGGTAATTGCATAAATCGATAGCTTAATTCTTCCTCTTCAACAAACAATAAGAATTCACCTTTTCTTTGCACTAGGAAGGCGTATAAGCCTCTTTTAACGGGGGTTGGGATGTTTTCACTGCTCGATACCATTAAAGCATTTTAAACGATTTTAGGATAAAATCAAGGAATTATGTAAATGATACGTAAATTGGGACATAACCTACTAAATTTCCCGTTATGTCAAACACTGGAAAGGCTGATCCAGCAGTCACAACAGTAGTTATTTTTATTATTTCCCCTAATCTAACGGTTGAAGCTGCTATGAAAGTAGTAGAACTTAAAGAAGATACTACAGGGTTTGCTGATGTATTGTGAACAGTATTGAACGTATTGTTCCAATTTGAACTGTTTGACTGCATTGTTGTTTGATCGTTATTCCAGTTTGCAGAATTTGCTTGAGTAGTGGTATAAGCATTTACCCAATTTGAAGAATTAGTTTGAGTAGTGGTATAAGCATTTACCCAATTTGAAGAATTAGTTTGAGTGGTGGTATAAGCATTTACCCAATTTGAAGAAGTAGTTTGAGTGGTGGTATATACATTATTCCATTCGTCAGTGTTTCCTCCAATATATTGTCCAGCACTTAAAAGAGGAGAAACTGCACTTACTGTAGTAGATATAGTGTTAACTGTCAACAACCCGTTTGAACTAATTGAACCATTAACAGTTAATTTAGCATTTGTAGCACTGACACCGATACCCACATTTCCAGCATATGCATCGCGTCCATCAACCCACATTGCGATGTTTGAATCGTCGTAGATCGCTAAAACTGCATTGTCGCCAGTTTGCGTAATCGTTACAGCAGGGCCAGTTCCTACGTTTGTAACTGAAAACGCACTAGTAATTTGAACTATAGTATCAAGGTAAGTTAAAGACCCGAAGGTGCTTAAATTGCCCATAATTGTAACATTACCAACGACATGTAAAGGTGATATGGGATTATTTGTGCCAATACCTAAATTATTTGCTATGTATTGAGAGTCGTATACTGAAAGTTCATTTGTAGATGTATTATTTCTAGTGCTTAACGAATCAGAAAATGTTCCAGCACCAATAACGTATAATGCGGTAGGTGGGTTATTAATTCCTATTCCTAAATTATTTGCTATGTATTGAGAGTCGTATACTGAAAGTTCATTTGTAGATGTATTATTTCTAGTGCTTAACGAATCAGAAAATGTTCCAGCACCAATAACGTATAATGCGGTAGGTGGGTTATTAATTCCTATTCCTAAATTATTTGCTATGTATTGAGAATCATATACAGATAGTTCAGTCGTGCTAGTATTAGTAGATGCACTGATGCTGCCATATACAGTTAACTCAACGTTTGGTAAAGAAGTATTAATACCAACGTTTCCAAATAAAGCAGCAACATAAGCCGATGCAGAAGGAACCGATGCACTTAATCCACCAGCTAATACAAAATCTCCCATGAAGGGGGAATCTGGCGAAGCAATGGGATCGTGAGAACTATCAGGGAACCTAGGATCGTCATTCGGATAGGTATGATGGTTGTGACGGTGATACTTATTATGAAATCTGCTGCTCATGCTGGTATTATTTATCCATAAAACGATAAATAATTATAATCATGAAACGTTTTGATGACTATTATAATGCATGTATGAGTGACTTGCTCGGTGAAGATAACACTAGTAATGTTCCTAACCCTGAAGATTTTAATGCAGAAACCTCTGTTGATGTAGCAGATAAGTTAGCAGAAGAATTAAAAGAACATTTTGGAGAGGATGTAAAAGAAGTTCAAATACCTTCAACTTTATCTAACCAGATCAAAGCGTTCTTGTGGACTAATGACGCTTTAAAGATTTCTATTCAGATTAGCGTATTGAAGAGTCGTATTGATAATGACTATAAAATCACTATTCAAGACTTATCTAAAGAGGATTCAAAGGTTATAGATATTCCTGACGATCAAGTTGAGACTCAGATCATGGACGTTATTGAAAAGTTAGAAGCTATTAAGGATGCAGCAAAGGGGCCAGAATCTACGAGTGATGAAAATGATTCTACCTTGCCTCAGTTTAACACTCAAGATAATAATCCTGCTAATCCAGCCAATCCACAAAATCCTGAACAACCGGCACAATCAGGAGGCAGTGGAACACCAAATGAATTCAGTCAAGGATTGAATGCTTAATCCTCAATATCGAACTCTTCCATTTTTGATTGAAGAAATTGAATCGCATAATTTAATTCAATTTCTTTTTCAAATTGGGTTTGAAGTTCATCTTTAATGTCCTCAATTAAGGTTTCAACTATTGCTTCTATCTCATTTCGCTTGATGCTCATATTTGTTATTTAGCTTAATCAGCATTAAAAAATAGTCAATGGTTTTTTTAAAGAACTTGGTTAAATATTGTAGTAGTGGTAAACTTAAAAAACACCTATGGCAAAAAAACTAGCTCGAAAGAGTAAAGCGTCATCTACAGAGCCAAACATCTTGGAACTAACAACACGAAAAGATACTTCTCCTTATGTATTTCAAAAAGATAGGATAAATTATGATTTACATTTTAGAGATTTCCCTTGGACAGAAAAGCAAAAAAATATTATAGAACTGTTAACACATAAAGACACTAGGATAGTTTTCATTAGCGGCCCTGCTGGAACATCGAAAGCGCAACCTCTAACCGCTAAAATTTTAACTCCTAATGGATGGTGTAATATGGGGGATTTAAAGGTTGGAGATTATGTTATATCGGTCAATGGAGAGCCAACAAAAGTATTGTCTATTCATCCTCAAGGAATGAAAGATATATATAAAGTAAATTTTAACGATGATAGCTCAACAGAATGTTGCGAGGATCATCTGTGGGCAGTTAAAAACGAAAATCAAAGAAATTATTATAAAAAAATAAATGGAAAAAATATAAAATCTGACCACGATTGGGATATATTACCATTGAAAGAATTGAGGAATAATATATCTCCAAGAAATAGATTGAATTATTCTATACCTATAGTAAAACCTATAAAATTCGAAAAGAAGGAAGTGGTGATACATCCTTATATTATGGGAGCATTATTAGGTGATGGAGGACTGTCGAGAAAAAATAGATGTGTTTTTACATCAAACGATCCAGATATTTTAGAAAAAATATCAAAAAATTTACCTGCTTCAAATGTTCTTAGTAAGCAGAGTAGGTATGATTATATTATAAAAGGGGAAGGTAGAGGAATTCATAGTAATAATAGTGTATTATTAGAACTTAAAAAATTGAATTTGTTGGGTAAATACGCTTATAATAAGTATATTCCAGAAGAATATTTATATAATGATATAGAATCTAGAATACAATTATTAAGAGGGTTGATGGACACATATGGTCATGTGAGCAACGAAGGATATTCTTCAGTTTTTACTACTACATCTAAACAATTAAAAGACGATTTAACGTTTCTTGTGAGGTCATTGGGAGGTATAACTAAATGTTCAGAGCATGAAAATTTTTATACTTATTTAGGAGAGAAAAAAAGAGGTAGAAACTCTTTTTGTTTACATATATGTTTACCTCCTGATATAAATCCTTTTTATCTACCTAGAAAAAACAGAAAAGTCATACCTAAAACAAAATATAAACCCGTTAGGTATATTACTAGTGTTGATTACTGTGGAAAAAAGGAATGTCAATGTATATTAATTGAAGATGACACTCATTTATATATAACAGATGATTTTATTGTTACGCACAATACAATTTTAGCTACTTATGCCGCTTTAAAACTTTTAAATGATAAAAGGATTAGTGAAGTTATTTATGTTCGCTCTATAATAGAAAGTGCTTCAAAAAGTTTGGGAAGTTTGCCAGGAGAAGCTGATACTAAATTCGCCCCTTTTATTATGCCTCTATTAGATAAAATGCAAGAGCTATTAAAAAACGGAGATACTACTAAATTATTAGAAGATGAAAGGGTTAAACCTATACCTATAAATTTTTTAAGAGGAGCATCTTTTAATGCGAATATCGTAATAGCAGATGAAATGCAAAATGCAGATTTTAGTGAAATTCAAACCATAATAACACGAATTGGAAAATTTAGTAAGTTTATATTTGTCGGTGATCCTATGCAATCAGATTTGAGAGAAAAGCACAGAAGCGGATTTAAGCCTATGTTTGACATTTTTAACAATCAAGAATCTAAAGAAAGAGGTATATTTTGTGTTGAGTTGGGGGTAGAAGATATAATGCGATCTGAAATTTTGAAATATATTGTTGAAAAATTGGAGATATATAAGAGTCAACTCCCTATAAGTGGAGATATTAAAAATATTAATGCTCCAAATATAATATCAGATGAAAAGTCAACAATGTTTCCAGATGATTGATTCTTAAGAGTTTAGCTATAAATATTTGAATGGAATCCTTAAGCGCAGTTGATTTGAATATACCCGAAGATGTTTTTACAGTTAAACATCCTTGGGATGAACTGGTTGAAACAATGTTTGGGAAAGATTATGAGTTTCCTACTTTCGATGCCGTAGTTATTCCAGAAGGATTTAACTTGACGGATGCTATACCACACGTAGAGCATATTGGAAACAAACTTCAACAAAACGTGTTTGATTCACTATCTTCTACAGAATTGAGTGACATACATGTTCTGTATAAAGCACCTTTCATTAATAGTGAGGGGCAATATGACGAACAACGGCATAAGAACTATGTTGAGTTACTTCAGATGATAACAAATCTTCCAGAGGATGCTTTCAACGATCAAATAGTGGCAAATGAATTAAGTAAGAAAATGGTTCATCGATACGTTCAAATCTTTAAGGATTAAATTGTAGGATCAACTAATCGAGTTCCACCTACCGTGCTCTTTTGGTAGTTGATTGCTTTTGACAATCCTCCATTTACTGTAGGGACTGGTTGAGGTTTCTGACAATCTGATGCTTGTTCTCTAACTTGTTTATCAGTATCAAGCAATGAGATATTTGGCATGTCTACTGAGTGTTGGTGAGCAGTCTCTGGCATTGTGTGGTGGTGGGGAAAATTATAAACCATTAAACGATGTGAATCTCCGTGTGAATCTATCCCAACTGCCCAACCAGTCTGAACCATTTCTTGAGACATTGCAGAATAAGATAAGTGTGCCATTCTCTCATTGAGTAAGTTCGCTCCTCTAGGCGTATTTAGAAACATCCCTGGGTCTTGTGTCAACGTCTTAACAACCTTCTGTAAATCTTTTCCAGCGGAAGATTGTGCTTGATTAGCTATACTTCCCCACTGTGCTTTTCCAGTTGTATCAAAAGGTAATGCACCAAAACTTGTAGGTTTAGGATCAAGTCTTGGACAAGTTGCAGATATGAAATGAAGTTCTCCGTCAATGTGAGCACCACCAGATACAACCATGTTACCATCAACTCCCAAAGTTCCGTTTACCATAATCTGACCAGTAGAACTTCCATTTGCAGGAGTCAATTCAATACTTTGACCAGTCAATTTTAAGTGATGACCTTCAATTGTAGTAGTTCCAATGCTTGAACCGATATTCATTTCAGCACCCGTTATCTTAGTTATCCCACCAACTATATTAACGTTTCCAGTTGTGTTCATTTCAATACCTTGAGCACCTGCAAGTAAGGTGAATTTGTTACTACACTTGATGTAGTATTGTCCACCTGGGGTGGATAATGGATTCGTATGATTTATCTGGTTTGTAGTGTTTGTTCCACCAGTCGTTCCACCACTTCCAATGTTTATCTTGCCTTTTACTGGTTTGGCCCCTTCGACAACAGAATAGGATTTAAGTTTATTGAAACCTACACCAACTTCAACAACTTGGTTGCCCAATACTGAAACATGTCGAGAATTTGTATATGCTCCTGTATTTAATTGTGCTTCTGCTGCCATAATTGCAGGAGCATTTTGTTGTGCTACCTGAGAAGCTTTCTGTTCTTGTTGACGAGTATCAGTAGGATCAGTAAATTTACCAGTTCCTCCACAGTCTGGACATTTACCATTATATATTTGCTTACGTGGTATAACATTTGACTGAGTTATCGGAGAAGTCAACATTTTTAGAATCAATACTGGTGACTTGATGATACCTTTCATCAATTCAAGAAATATCTTTTCTTTTTTGTTTTCTAGCATAGTCCCATTACAACTAGGACAGGGTATTGTTCTTTTATCACTCATATTATGATTTTAACATTTCGTTATTTACATCTCCAATTAAGCTTTCAATCTGATTAATGGCATCATGGACGCTTGAATCCGTAACGTTTCCGACTTTAATATAACAGTCTCCGTTTATTACAGTATTATCAATACCTTTTGTGTGGGTTTCTCTGTTACTTAAGGTGATGTCGAATTTATTTCCATCAGTTTGTGCATGAAAATCATCTCTAGAATATAACATTGAATGATCCTGACTAAATTTTAAATGACTTCCCGAATATGATACTAAGGATACTTCATGAGTATCCTGTCCTTCAGTGGCAATTAATCCTCCACCTTTATTTGGAAGCATTAATGAACGATTGATGCTGTCATCTCCTTGAAGAGAGGGGTCGTTACCGTAGCCCGGACTTCCTGACTTATACGCACTACTCCACTCCCCACTTCTATAAGATGCTGCGAAGTAAACTGGAAAAAGTGGGTTGCCTTCTCTAAAAAAACACCACAGCAATGCTCCAACTTCTGGAATGCAAAACACTCCTTTTGCAACATCCGTAGTATCAAACGGAGCAGGAGATTTATCAGTAGTGGTTAACGATTGTGCAGCGTTGGTTATAATACTTCCATCGCCTTTTCCAAACCCCATAACTTGCTTGTTATTAAAAGGTAATGTGTTTGCACCAGCAGGAGAGTAAAAGTCGAATCTTCCAGTTAATGCTTGACCTTTATAGCTTGTAGCAGTTCTATCATCCCAAGTTCCAGTCACATTTGTTCCATCTGATAAAACAAGCTGAACTGCGGATTTTGGTAATATTCCATTTGCTCTAAATTGTGCTTCAATATCAGGGGATACCGCAAAACTGGTTCCTGCTTTCAAGGTATTATTTCCAAATGCACCAATAGCATGAGAAGAATTCCAATCTGGTGTTGAATCTCCTGCATATCCATACACGGTAATTCTTCCGAATGGAGTTGTAGACATTACTGGTGGAGTTGCTGTAGCCGTTGCTGGTGCTGGTGGATTTTGTGCGATTGTTCCAGTTGAGTCATCAGTAATTGGAGGAGTTGGAGCCATACTAGTATCTCCCAATGTTAATGATGGAGGCGGTGCAGCAGGTAATACGTTGTTATTAACTATTGGAGTGGTGGGAGTGCTTGCTGCACCGCTTCCCATAGGTGCTGAAGGTATTTGCCAGTGCCAGTATTCAGCAGATTCATATTGTAAGTTAGGATGAATCTGTGAAAATTCATATGATGGAGCATTTTGTAACATCCATTGATAGTCAGATAGACCATTGAAGGTTAAATCGAGGGCTTTACCTAATCCGTGGTTTGAACGACCAGGAGTGGCTGCGAGATTACCCTTTCTAGCCTTTACATCAATTTGTTGAGCATAAGTTCTATATGAATTCGTAATGCCAATCTTAACAGCAGCAGATTCAGCAGCAGATTTCAAAGCTTTCCATTTTTCGGCTACATAAGGATTCAAAAAATTACCTCCTCCAATAGGAACTAGCTGTGATGGATTGTTTTTATCAAGCTTTCCGTTTAAAGGGTTGTCTGATGATACTATATTTTGCTTTGGTTGAGCTATTACACCAGCATTTCCAGCAGATACAGCATTTTTATCGACGCTTCCTCCTCCTATTGCTCGTTGAATGTATGAACCAACACTATTAAGAACCCCTGATGATGAATTTCCTATAATGGGTGATGCAGGTTCAGCAAAAGGAAGTATGTTTTCAAGATATGACCGAGCAGCTTCAGGTATTCCATTGGTTAAGTTACCCCCAACAGCATTAAATGATATGACTTCTTCCCCTTGAACACCAAAAAGTTTTAATAAATTGGCATTTAATACTGGCATTATGTGAGGAAAGTAGATTTTTAGTCTTCCTCTATTTTCAGGGTCTTGTCTTGATATTACTATACCTAAAGAATTTCCAAAATACTCTCTCATATTAGTTTATTGATAATGGGTTGGTGTTTGGGGTTGTAGTTGCTAGACTAAAACCACTGCCTGATGCACTGTTATCAGTAGTATCGAACAATGGAGAAGGTGTATAGTCTGGTTGACGGAATATTTCACCATCAAATGTAGTGCTTGTTGGGTAACTAGACTGACGATAAGCAACACTATAGGTCGGTGGTTGCGTTGGAGCACCACTTTTAAGCATTGGTGTGATTAAATTAGTGTGAGATGGATACATTTGAAGAATATTCTGAATTACTTGACCCTTCAATAAGGATTCTAGTTGGTTAAACAACCCTCCTCCCATACTTCCACCCAATCCTATACTTGAAATAGATGAAACCTTGCCAATAGATGTCTTTAAGTTGGATGGTAGGTATTGTTCGAGTGCTTCATTGGGGTTATATAAGGTTGTTTGAAAACTATTCATCTTTGGTATGGAATATTGATACATTAACTTTTGGGGATTGCTTAAAACACTATTAAATTGTTGAAAGGATTCTTGATAATTGCCACTAAATTTCAAAAGACTGCCTAAACCATTGAAATTTGCTGCTAAACTAGGCAGTTTATTTGATAGTTGACTTATTATACCAGTAAATTGCGCTATACTTCCTGCTGGAATGATACTATCCAAGGCGTGGAACACAGATTTCTCAACATTTACCAATAATGTAGTCTTTAATTTGTTTATTTTTTGCATCGTTCCTTGTGTTCCCCCATACACATCATTTAAAAGCGTTCCAGAGGGCGTAGAAGCGTTAGAATTGGCGTTTGATAATGTATTCAAACTTCCCAACACTGAAGTTGGCATTTTATTTATTTCGTCTAACTTAAGAGACTGATATGCAGAGTTTATTGTGCTAGGAGATTTAGAATCAGTTCTTTCAAGAAATGATTGAACAGTATTGGGAATTCCAGACCCCGTAGCACCTTTATTCATGCCTGTTAAAGCACCAAGAGTAGAACCAATGAAACTTGATACTGGTTTTAAGAAATCTTGTAGATTTGAAGTGGTTATAGTTGTTGGTGTAGGTAAAGCTGTTGATTTAGAACTATTATCATCTGCCGTTGCTTCAGTTTGAGGGGCATCTACATGGAATTGTGCAGCTATTTGAGTGATTGCTGCATGTTTTTGTGTTAATAATAGATGTTCGTTACTATTTATTGAGTTGGATGAGTCAATAACTCCACTGGATAATAAAGAATTAGAATCACTCTGAGCGTTTGCTGTGGATATATCAGTTGATCCCAATAATAAACGAGTCATTATTGGTGCATCGACCCCACAACGTATATTAATCAACTGCGTTAACGAGTTTGTATCGTCAGCAGCAGCGTTTAATGCATAATTTCCAGATATAACAGCCATTTTAAATACTTATGGCATCAAACACAATTAGCCAAACACTAATATAGATACATTAGCAGGTTCTGGATAGTCACCATCCCCATCTCCTCTACTTTGAAAGTATACAGTAGCATCAGTTTGAGTTTGAGTTAAAACTATACATATTGCAGCACCAAAAGGATAAGGTGTTGGGGAAGAAGGTCGAAACGATCCAAATACTACATAATTTACATCAGGCATTTGAGTTGTAAATGTAATATCAAACGTATTATGTGCAGTTCTTGTTACTGATGATACATTAAACTGTTTTGAAATAGTTTGTGATCCATTTACTGTATTGTTGGAGAAATTTACCCAAGCCTTTGCGGTGCTTGAAGAGGATGTAGAGTTTGCACTTAAAGTAAGTATTTGTGATGTTAAAGATGCTATTAATGCTTGTTGATTACATGCAGTAGTATCTAGTGTTGAAAAATTGTTGTTGATCGTTACTCGTGAATCACCAATACAATCCGTATCCAATATTTGAGTTGTGAAATTACATGAAGACATTTGAACTATTTATCACGGTAACTTTAAAAATAAAGGAAAACCAACAACTTTTACATTGTGGGTTTTTCACGATTGTTGTAATATATCTTAGAAGTAACCAAGATTTCTTAGTCTCATATTTTCAGTTCCCCATGCTTGGTTGCCATTTGCAGTCAATGCCAAGGTAGCAGAACCACCTAACAATGCTAAGAATCCACTTCTATCAGTATTACGAATATTGATGATATCTCCTGTATAGCTCTTATCTACGATGATTGTTCCAGTTCCAGAAGATAAGCTTGAACCAGCAGTGTTCAACCAGTTATAGGTAAAGAATGCAGTTGAAGAAGCACTCAATGCTAATCCACCAGAACTTAAAGCTACACCAATAAGAGAAGCACTCAATTGGCTTTGAGAATTGATATTATACTCAACTGCAACAGCGGTGCTCATTGCAGTTACATAAAACCCTGGGAGTTCGTTAGTAGCGGTTAAAGCGACAGCAGTTAATGAAGCAACTGTTACGTTACTAACTGCCGCAGTGTTGTTATTGATAATGTTTGCCATAATGTATAATTATTTATCTATTTTTGATAAATATTCTCGTCTAGATGAGTAATTTCACTAAAAAATTTAATCAGCTATTAAACGAAACTCCGTGGTATGACATGAAACTTGAAATACCCATCGATTTACGTTTTGAATTAGTGAAATCAAAAGAAGAATTGTTGAGTAGGTTATATGCAGTAGTTCATGATATGTCTAATCGTTTATATATTCATGAAAATTTAATTGCGTTCATGAAAGAGGTTATGAACGATGAGATATTTCTTGGTTTCTTAAGGAGATATGATTGTAGAGAGGATGTAGAGTCCTTTTTTGATAAATCTTTAAACGCTATTGCATCTGGTGAGTTTTATAAAGAGCCATATTACTAATTTTTTTATAAAAAGGCTTGATTTATTATGATAGTGGTGTAATAATTACTATTTATCATGAATTACACCTTCAATCAAATAGTAAATTCTCAGAAACCAAAATGTAAATTATATCCAATATATAAAAAAGTATTGGAAGATACGAATTTCTTAGCAGACACTATCTCTTTTAAAATTCGTTGGTGGTATATCGAAAATAAAATAACTTTTAATGTTTTATGTAACTGTGGATGTGGTAAACCATTGAAAAATCCCATTAAAACGAAATTCTTACAGGGGCATTCTAATAAAGATGATACAGTAAAGAAAATTAAAGAAAACTCTATAGTGGAAAAGTATGGAGTAACAAATGTGTCTCAGATAAATGGTGTTAAAATGAAGAAAAGAGTTACGATGCAAAAAAATCATGGATGCAACACCCCATTTGATAGAAATTTTGTGTCTGCGGTGTGGAAAGATACGTTGGGAGTAGATAATCCTTCGAAACTTGAGTCTGTCCGACAAAAAATTCGTGATAAGTCTTTAAAATTACGAGAAAGTGATATTGAAAAAAGAACCGTAGCTTTTTTAAATAGTTTTTTTGATAATAAGATATTACAGGGGAGGTTAATAGATATAAAACCCCTGTTTACGAAAGAATCGTATAAAGGAGTTGATACTGTTTACCCATTTGAATGTTTACAGTGCCATAATGTTTTTTATAGTAATTTAGATGACGGTAAATTTATTAAGTGTAACTATTGTCACCCAAAAGATAATAAATCCAGTATAGAAAAGGAAGTATTGGTTTATTGTAGGAATTTTTTTGACGGTATTATAGAAAACGATAGGTCTGTAATATCTCCACATGAATTAGATGTTTATATTCCAGATAAACATCTCGCAATTGAAATTAATGGTTTATACTGGCACACTGAGAAATGCGGTAAAAATAAATTATACCATTTAAGTAAAACTGAAAGATGTAATGATCGTGGTGTCAGAAGTATTCATATTTTAGAAGATGAATGGTTAGATAAACAAGATATATGTAAAGCGCGATTAAAGCACATTTTCGGTAAAGTTGAACGACGAATATATGCAAGAAAGTGCGTTGTTAAAGAAATATCTTCTAGTATCAAGAACCGTTTTTTACAGAAATATCATATACAAGGTAGCGATAAGAGTAATATCCATCTAGGGTTGTTTTACCATAATAGATTAATATCAGTAATGACATTTTCCAAACTTCGTCACTCTTTAGGATATACGTCTAGTGTTGCAAATGTTTGGGAATTGAGCAGATATTGTGGAGTATTTCATTTTAACGTTGTGGGAGGAGCAGGAAAATTATTAAAATGGTTTGAAACTAATTATTCTCCAAAGACTATTATATCTTATGCTGATAGAAGGTGGTCAAATGGAGGATTGTATGGTAAACTGGGATTCGTTTTTGATAAATTTACAGAACCTAATTATTGGTATGTTATAAACAATAAACGTCATCATAGATTTAATTTTCAGAAACATTTATTGAAGGATAAGTTAGTTAGCTATAATAAACAACTGTCAGAAAAAGCTAATATGGAGAATAATGGATATTCTAGATTGTGGGATTGCGGTCATTATAAGTTCGTGAAAAGGTTTTACTAAATTTGTAACTTCCACAATCCCATATTCTAGTATATCCTTCGTTTATCATATTTTTGTTTTCTGATAGAGCATTATCAAACATTTTAAGTTTTTTACTTAGTAAATGCTTTTGAAAATTGAATCGATGCAGTCTATGAGTGTAATCTTTTGTATAGAAATAATTTGGAGTTGTAGATTTTATATACTTAAATCCTATTTTTTCATAAACAGTTTTTCCTAATAAATTAGACCATCTTCTATCAGCATAAGATATTATTTCTGCGGGGATAAAATTAAGTTCAAACCATTTTAAAAGTTTTCCTGCTATGCCAACAGTATTGAAATGAAATATGCTGCAAAATCTACTCAATTCCCAAACGTTGGTGGATTTATTTTTATATCCTAGTGCATTTCTAAGTTTGCAGAATGTCATTACTGATATTAGTCTGTTTTTATAGAATGCGCCAAGTTTTATCTGAGATTTGTCGTTTCCTTGGATATGGTATTTATTTAGGAATTTACTACATATCAAAGAATCTATTGGCTTAATTTCACATTTTCTAGCATGTATACTTGTTTTTACTAATTTTAATGCGTGAAGTATTCGACTTCTAACAATATTTTTCTTGTTATATATTTCATCAGCAAATATTTGTATAAGTTTAATGTTTTTACTTGCACATTCGGATGTTTTATTTAGATGATAGTCTTTCAATATTCCATTTTTCTCGCTATGAAAATATAATCCGTTAACTTCGATTCCAATATTGTAGGAAGGAATGAAAAAATCTATTTCATAGTTTTTTTCTAATATTTTTCTATTTCTATACGTGAAATCTATGTTGTTTTTGTTTAATATTTCTACAATAAATTTTTCTAGATCAGTGTGTTTACAATCACAGGTAGGACATTTGGGCCAATGATCTTTTTGTCTGTTATAGTAGTTGTAATAGATAGCGTTACACCGTTGACATTTCCATTTATAATGTTTGCCTGGGCCTCCTCCAATAAACTCCTCAATTCCGAATTCGGGTTTGGTTAAATTGTTAAATTTAGAGAAAGAAGAATATGCATAATTTAATCTTGCATTTCTATGTATATCTTTATTGTGGTTTGTCTTAATATTTCCGTTTTTTATGCGGTTTTTATATTCTTGTGTTTTATTGTAATGAGATTCACCATATTTTTTAATATTAATATCTATAATTTTTTGTTTTATCATTTTTGATTTAAATACGTTAGTCTCTCCATATCGATTAATGCATGTTTCCTGTCGGTTCTTTAAGGCTTTTTTGTTTTTTTCTATACATTTACACGAGCAGTAGGTATTAAATTTACATGCTGTTCTATTATACTTCAAAACATTTCCACATTTACATTTAGGATATTCTTTTAAATCGTTTCTAAAGAAATATAAAGCCTCTCCTATTCCCATATTTTTAGAGTCTAGAGTATTATCTAAAAAATATAAAACATGTTTTATATATACTTTATTTTTTGCAAATATTGAACCTCCTAACTCCAGTAATTTTTCTTTAAGTTGATTAATCGTTAGAATGGGCGTAAATATTTGTGGTTCTATTGGTCTATTGTTTGGCATATAGTATAATTATCATAAATCTATTATATGTAAAATAAAAAAGAAAGGACATCTTTCGATGTCCTTTCTCATAGCAATAATTGTTTGTAAGCGTGTCGCTCGAATAGACCTTAGAGGTATATTGCCTGAGCACCCGGTGTAAATGCTGTTCCTAACCCTTGGCATATAACCAAGTGATAATATAGATTTGCACCAAAGATATGATCAACAACACCGTAACGAGTCATCAGACCTACTCTTGGTGAGAAGTCATTTGGACCGATAGTGCGCTGAACCATAACAGGGATGTAAGGACAATAAACTAATCCAGTATCGTAATACTCTGGCCCTTTATACCCTAACAACGCATAGTCAATTTGCTTACGTGTATAAGCAGGGTTAACGTTTGCACCCGGTGCGCCGTAAGGTGCAGGGGCGGTGTTGATTTGAGCATCAGTGCGAGTGTCACGATAAATCTGGAATCTTCCTCCAACTGAACCTACCTTGGCAATACCGACTGGTGTTGTGTTAACATTACCAGTGATTGGTTGCCATGAGAAGTTCTGAAGGGTTTCGAGAATAGCGCAGATTCTAGGTGTAGCAATAATGAAATTAGCTGCACCACGGCGGTTACGAATAGCAACACGGTTTGCTTCAACAACAACTCTGTTGTAGAAGTCTCGTGCTCTTTCACCACTCCAACGTCCGTCTGCCGAAGCAGCGTTCCATACTGAGAACCCTACGTTTTGTCCAGCGTTCAAACAGACCTGAATCATTCTCATGATCATTTCTCTGTCGATTTCCGCTTGGATTTCGTAAGACATCGCGTTAGTTAATTCGCTATCGATATCGATACCATTCATGTTCTTGAGGTCTTGCTCAAGTTCGACTGACCAACGAGCAGCTAACCTACGAGTTCCTGCTTCAACAGCAGTTTTCTCGAAGGAAATAGTCATTTGAGGAATATTCGAAGTTAATTCGAAGTTCTGTAACAACTGTGCTACACCTGTATCTTCCGCTGGATTGCTCCAATAAGTTCCCCCATCACCTGAGAGCTTTGCACTGGATGTTCCAGTGAACGCTGTGTTCAAGTAATTGTATCCCAATTCGGAACCTGCTCCACCATACTGAGATAGGTTTTGAGGCGCACCTACAGTAGAGTTTGACAAGCTTCCGTCCACAGAGCCATTGTTATAGCCAAGTGGTGTTGGTTCGTAGCGGTAACGCAATGCGAATGCTAACCCCACAGGGCCAGTCATAGGCTGAACACCCACGATCTCATTTGTGATGAGTTCAGGGAATGTTCTACGAATCATTGGAATAAGAACTTTAGGAAGACGAGCATCGCCAGTAGCATAGGTATCACCAGAAAACTGAGTAGCAGTTCCGACACCGCTACCAAATACTCCCGATGAGCCACCACCAACGTTGGATGCTTCGAAGCACCACTGTTCTTGGTTTTCCAAGAGGATAGCGGTGTTCAATCTCGTATGATCATCTGTAATTGCAGCAACCTTGTCGGAAGTGTAATCCAATACTGGACTCCACTTTTCAACGAGTTGTTCTGCTTTTACTTTGTCAATGTGTAATAGACTTTCCATAGTTTTATTTGTGTCTCCTTTTATTAAAAAGAATTTTTTCGACCTTTATGTGAGTTTTTACGAAGGATTAATGGGTAAACTTAAGTCTACCTCCATCTTTGCGTTGTAACTCGCTCAGATACCCGCCTACATAACTAGTTTTTGGCTGTTTAGTAGGGTCGGACACTATATTCTGAGATTCTTCCACGATTTCGGGGCGGTCTAATGATTTTTCAATCCTTCGATTCAACACCTTCTCCTTCGCATCTTCATCTTTATCAGAAGCGTCCTTTTCGAACATCTCAACTACGTATTGAAAATTTTCCTGAATGAATTCAGGTGATTTGTTTTTGAGTAGTTTATTAACATGCGCCTTTGTAGCGTCTGCTAATTTTTTTGTTTTTTGCTCAAGCAAATATGCAGCCTCAGTTTGATTCAACTTCTTGTTGAGTTCTACTTTGGATTGCAATGCTTCATTTAACTCCTTCTTAAGGGAATCAATTGTTTTCTTACCGTCTAACAAAGCTTCTTTAACTTCGCTATCGATATATTCTTCACTAATAGAAACCAAATCACGGATTTGTTCTAAGGTTCTCTTAGCTTTGATATTTTCTACGGCTTCAGAAACTTGTGTAGTAGGAATGTGTTTTTCAAGATACATGTCCATGTAATCTGAAATATCAGAAATCATTCCGTTTTTGTAAGCTACAGCTTCTTCCTTTAATAAGGATTCATACTTGTCAATTACTGTTTGTAACATGCTAGTATGTCTTTCATCTAATGCTATAATAGCTTTTTTAAATTTGCCTGAGTGATCATCATCAATAGACTGAACTATTTGTTCAAGTGCCTTTGTATGTTGTTCATCAATATGTTCAATAGCTTTCTTCATTTTTGCGGCATGATCTTCATCAATAGCTGCAACTGCTTCTTGTAACATATCAGCGTGTTTTTCATCGATCTTTGCGATTGATGCTTCAAACTTGAATGCGTGATCTTGGTCTATTGCTTCAACCAACTTTTCTAACTTTTCGGTATGATCACCGTCGATCTGTTCTTTGAGTTTAGTGATCTTTGCTTCATTCTCTTCATCTTTCTTGATGATAGCAGATTCAGCAACGAGATTCGCCTTCTCATAGACTGCGGTTTCAAATGCTTGATTCACCGCAAGTAAAGACTCTTCGCTCAAGTCTTTAAACTGTTCCTTTAAAAGTTCTTTAAAAGTATTCATGTGTTATATATTTATTTAGCTTATTCCGTGGATTTTTTCTGACCTGTATTAGAAAATTCTGCACGAATCTTATTTTTTAGTTTCTCTTCTACTGTATCTTGTAATGTTTTTTCAGCATTTGCATAATCCTTGTCAATTATGTTGCAGATGAAACTCTGTAAAATTTGTTTTTCTTTATCTTTCATAAATTAGTTAACTCCCTTTTTGATTGCGTTGATGAAGTTTAAAAGTTGTTCACGTAAAAATGTATCTTTATTTTTTAGTGGAATGTTCTTCATTTTTTTGTCTAAGATGTTATAAGCATCGATGGAACATTCAATAATTGAACCATCATCTTTAACTACCCACTCTCTACTTTCCATTACGGATTCTAACATTGCATTTTGAACAGATGGTTGGTGAACTACGTCTAAACAAATAAGTCTAAAATTAGAAACGTTTTTTACGCTTCCAGTTTCGTTGATAGTTCCCAAGCCTCTTGTCGATATACCCATCTTGATATTATCGTGAATGAAATTTTCTAAAAGTTTTCCCATTGGAGTAGAAAGAACCTGAGATTTACCCATGAAGTAATTATCACGTTGTTTTAATTCAACAACTAAGTGACATGCGTTAACTGGATTAACTTCAGTGCTTTGAGGATGATTCATTTCACCGATAGCACGACGAGTCAGAATCATTTCAGTGTTATAACGATTGACTTCTCCAATCATTTCATCAATGTTATACACACGACCATTACCGTTTGTATTTCCTGCCATCATGAATGGCCCCTGTATGAAAGTTTTCCTTTCACCAGTCTTATTTTTTTCTTCCACGATGAAATCCAACTCTTCGTGAACATCTTCTACAAGGTATTTTAGTCCCATAATATTATTTAGCTTAAAGTGTATGTATTTATACGGTTGGACGAGTATTTTCCCCGTGAAATTAGAAAAATCTTGCAATCAGTATTAAAAATGATAAATATATCGTTTGGTTAAATAAGAAATTAACGATGAAAACTATACGATACACAATATTGATGTTAATGGCATTGTTCCTAACTGCGTGTTCTACAGTGAATACGAAGGGACATATGCCAGAAAAATCGCGTATGCATCTTAATCCTATTCCTGCCTTAAGCGAGACTCAAAAGGTTTTGGTAGCTAGAATTACGTATTATAATAAAAGAGAAGCTGGTGGAGATAGACTTGCATCTTCTAATCAAAGAGCAAAAGAAGGTGTCACTGTTGCGGCACATCCAAATTTTGCTTTCGGAACTAAATTAGTAATTCCTGCTTTGAAAGGTAAAGTTGGTAACGGAGAATTTGTTGTGCAAGATCGAGGTAGTGCAGTAACATCAAAGAAAGCTTCACATGGAAAAGCATATGTATTTGATGTTTATGTTAATGCAAACACTCGTAAAGAAGCAAAGAAGAAAGAGAGTGAATTGGAAGCATTGATTGGTGATTATGCCAATGTATATGTCATGAAACCACATTCTTAATTAATTATTAATGAGTATTTATGATTTCCACAATCATATACTCTATAGAACCCTTCATTATTCATATTTTCTTCTTCTGTTAATGTAGGGTTAACCTTATCTCCTAATATATTTTTAAGTTTATGTTTTTGACACTGATAACGAGAATATATTTTATATGATCCACCGTAGTAGAAATAGCCAGGGGGAGTCAATCCAATATAAGTGAAACCTGCTCGCTTATAACAATTTCCATTAAAAAGGTTATTGTCTGCGTATGTTAGTATATTCGTGATTTTTAATTTTTTTGTTATATGTGAGATAAATTTTTCTAATCCTCCCATTATATAAAAATTGTTTAAAGTCACGTAACGAATTATTTCTTTAACGTTATCAGTTTTATTTGTAAATCGGTTTGATCCTAAAGAAACGTATGAGACGAGTCTATGCTTGTAAAACATACCAAGGTGTATAGATGCCGCAGAGAATCCATTTAGATGATATTTATCACAGAATTTACGAGCAGTATCAGAAGATATTGTGTTGATATAACATTTTCTAGCGTGTATTCTATACTTATTTCCTAACATTTTACTCCTTATTATTCCTTTTATAATTTTATGTTTGGTGATTATCTCATTGCCGTAAAAATGTAGCAGTTCTATTCCTTGCTGTTCACATAACTGTTTTTTTGTTAAATGGTAATCTTTAGATTTAGTTCTAGAAGAATGAAAATATTCACCGTTACATTCTATACCTATTTTATATTTTGGAATGTATATATCAATCTCATGAGGTTGTATTAAGTCTCTTCTATTCTTTTCATAGGTGATATTTAACGTATTAAGTATCTCGTGAATTCTCTCCTCGATTATCGTGTTTTTAAAATTTCCTATAGGAGTATATCCTGTATAATATGCATAAAAAACTTGGTTATTACTAGTTCTTCTCCAAGGCAGTCGTTCTTTGTAGTGTGTAATCCAATATTCTAAGGTAAATTCTGGTGTGGATATATGACTAAATCTTTTAAAGTTATTATACGTGCTTGTTTTCTTTTTAATCAACGTTTTAGATAATACTTCAGGGTGATTCATATAACAAGAAACCCCATATTTTTTTAATATTGTTTGTTTAATCTTATCCTTAATTTTTTTTGATTGATTTGCGTTTTTTACTCCATATCTTAGAAGTGTCGTTTTTTCTCTATTTTCAATTGCTTGTTTTGTCCAATCTCCATTTTTATCTTTGAAAAATTTTTGGTTTTTACTAGGATTTTCTACTCCATATTTCTGTATACAAGTTTCTTTATATTTTTCGTAGGATGTTCTAGTGTCTAATTTTCTAATTGATTCTTTTTCTTTTTTTCTAATTATAGCCTTCTCCTTTTTTGTTTTTATACATAACTCTCTATTGGTTTCCAGTTTAAAAGGAGATGTGACACCATATTTCTGTAAACACGTCTGTTTTCTTTTTTCTATCGTTTGTGTGGATAGGGATTTACCAGAGTGTTTTATAGATGCCGCCTGATTAGCAGCAGATCGAGATGAGTAATTATAATAGTGCATCCCTTTAATATTAAACTTTTTTTTGCTTTTAGTGATTTCACATATAGGGAAGGATTCGAAGTTTTCACGGTAAAGATGAAAAGCTTCTGCGTCGGATTCTATTTCAGATAAACAGAACCCTCTTTTTAGAAGTTGAACATAACAGTGGTTTAGATATATAGGATATCTGCTTGCAACGTTAGGAGAGGTTCTTCTAAACTCTTCTTCGATTATATTAAAGTTATAATCGAAGAAGAGTTTGTTTTTGTCGATACTGAAGTCCTTTTGAGGAAAAATATCATTCAACATTCTAACTTTACCTATTCTATGGTAACGTAAAGTTGTTATATCTCTAATCAGTCGTTTTGTAATTGGACACCTTCTATCGTTTGTTATATTATAAGCGATGCAAAATATGCGTTCTTTAAAATCGTCTATACGAATCCAATTAGTTGTTTTTTCAATTGTAGCTAACTCATTTACAGAGAATATTCCAGAGTTTCTTCGTATCTTAATTTTAGGATCGTTAATAAATCTTAAACATTTTTCTTGTATCGTTTCCATGTTTATATTTATCGATTAATATATAAACATCAACCATTATAATATAAATAATAGGGATTGTTAGTAGAGGTTATCCGAATAAAAACATAGGAGGTTCAGTGTCTTCATATGATGTTTTCAGTTCAAGCTCTAAATCTTTCTTCTCTTGCGTCCCTTCATCGTGGATTGACGCATCAACGGTTCCTCCTCCAAACAAGTTAGTTCCAGCGTATTTTTTTCTTACTTTACCTACGCCAATTTTAGTAAGAGCTAAAGCATAACGCATAACCCACAATTCTTGAACGATGTCTTTAATTGGACGTTCCATTTTAACGCCTACAACACCCAAATAAGACTCTTCTGGAATTGGCTCTGGTGTAAGTCGTAATATTTGTGTTCGAGGATCAAAACGGAAATATATTTCTTGAGCAAGCACACGTTTTCTAATATCAATCCATCCCTTTAACACTTGCCAGCTAACCAAATCAAATCCGAAACTTCCTACCATATAAGAAGAGTAAATCTGTTGTGCCATTGCTTGCTCAAGAGTGAATAGTGTGTTTATTCCTGTTGATTCACCTTGTTCAAATGCAACAACATCAACTACTTTACGATAACAGTTTAAGTCATAATCGTATCCAGCAGATATTCCCGTTATCATACTTGAATTTGTTTCAGGTGTATTGTTGATTAAGTCTGAAACATTGATTCCAACTCCTCTGACATATTTTGTGCTATCAAACACTAAATATTCTTCAGTTTGCCCTGCCCATTTTGAAAAATATTGGATGGCATTTGAAATGAATTGATACATTTGCTGATCGCTAATTTCAATATTGATAAGAGGATATCCTAACTGATATTTAATATTTAAAGCTAGTGTTTCATAGCTTGTAATAGTTGGAGTTAGGTTAGTTCCTCCTATAAATCCGTCTGGTATAATGGGCATACTATTACTTATCTATTATGCATTAGTTGGCGTAGCCGATGCAGGAGTTGAACCACCAGCAGGAGTTGTAGAGGCAGGAGTTGGTGCCGCATTACTTTCACCACCCGCAGCACCAGTTTCAGGAGTTGCTGCACCAGTTTCAGGCATTGCACCAAAATCAGGAGGTAATTCAGAACTTCCGCCACCAGAAGACCCTCCTCCACCGCCTCCACCACCAGTTTCAGGCGTTTCACCACCTTCTGCACCTTCTGCACCACCTCCAGCTTGTTGTTGTGCCAATTTTTCACGGAAGTCAGGCCCATTAGCTTCGATTTGTGATAGTTCCCACTTGAATGCAGCGTCCTTTCTTAACCATTCTCTATTTTCATTCATTTGTTCTGCATTCAATCCAAGATAATACTTCTGAGCATACGATGTAGATATCGATTGGTTTTGAGTTGCCGTTCCGAAATTATCAAACTTTAATTTCAATAACTCCTGTTCACGCATTGCCATGAAGGAAGTAGGCACGTTGAATTCTACGTGGATATTACGTTCCTTTAACTTATATTCTTTCCAAAGGTTCTTTAACTTTAAATGAACGATAAACGAATCACGAATACTTGTTGCGAACTGTCTCTGAATACGAATAATATATCTAGCAAAACGTAATTCATCTCGTGTTATTTCCATTCCGTCAACAAATTTAGGAGAGCCGTTTGAAGCATCCATAATAAATCGACTTGCTGGAACTTCCATCGATTTGTAAAGCTTTTTAAGGAAGTAGTTTAAATCGTCTAACTGCCCTAAATTCTGTCCGCCAGCTAGAGTAGATACGTCTGTTCCGTTACCATTTGAATCTCTAGGGAACCAGTAACTATCCAACATTGATTGAGGATCATACACATTGGTTACTCTACCATTATTCTGTGAATCATAGTTCTTCTTTGACCAATATTGCTGCATCAAACGCTTTAGATATGCTTCAGCTTTTGCAGGAGGCATGTTTCCAGTAAATACTTTAAACACTAAACGTTCTGGTGCTCTAACAAGTCTGTAAATAACAATAGAATCCTCAATAAGAGATAACTGACGATATGCTCTTTTTGCATTTTCAATATATGGCAAACGAATGGTTTTATATTCATTCCAAACACCAGAATGAACATATGTAACCTGAGACTTCTGCATGAATAAAAGTTCTTCTTGATCTTTCTTATTAATGCTATCGACTGGTTGCTGGATTGGCTTTCTAACCAAGAACCCTTTAACTACTTCATTTTGAACGTTTTGATAAACTGGATTAATAAGTTCTGGTGGGATAATGACTAATCCTACTACACCTAAGTCCAAACGATCTTCGTCAATAATGTTTTCAAAGAACAATTCACCATCACAAAGGAATTGTCTAAAGTATTCCCATCCAGAGTCTTCTAAATCAAAAATTGTGATAAATTTTCTAAACTCATCTTCGATTTTTGTTTTAATCTGCTGATCGTATTCTCCTCTTAATTTGAAATTAACAATTACATCGTTCTCATCTTTTACAATACATTCATTACAAATTTCGTCCAAACAATCAGCCATTTCTGCATAAGCAGCCATTCTTCTATAATCCAATAAACGATTAGTTTTATCTTTATCAACATTAGCATATACGAAGGCTTGATAATCTTTATTGATTAAGATGTTTCCAGCAGGGTTATTTGCTAGATTTGGATCGGGGGGTTGAGAATAAAATATTGATTCGTCACGAACTAAATCGTCAACTTTAGGTGTAGTCTCTCTAAAGATATCGTATTTAGGATTCTTTCTAACCATTGTATCAATAATCTGATACGCATAGGGTAGCTTTGATATGAATGCTCCAAGTAGAGAAGATTGTGGAAACCCTGTTTGGTCACTAGGATATTGTCCACTTTGAGGAATTGCTGCTGGTGCGTAAGGTTTATATATCATTTTAGTGGCTTTGTAAAAAGTGTCTTAAAATATACTTAATCAAACACCTAGTTATTTCAATTATTTATATACAAAACAGAAACTTCCAGTCAATGAATATTAGAAGTTTGCTACGTTAAAACGTTGATTTGATTATGCCCAAGGCATATCAATTATCGTATTTAATATCTTTACATATTTTATTGTTTTTTAAGTAAAAATAACATAAAATATGATAAATATAATTAGATGCAAGGATATATTAAATTGTCTAAATGGGCTAAATTACATGATTATAGTTATCG
>Ga0302268_1000485_pt1 | contig 24695 bp, 15 predicted proteins | sample III_Bog_E2_1_FD_194554 | JGI IMG/M metagenome (GOLD analysis project Ga0302268, IMG submission 194554) | Peat permafrost microbial communities from Stordalen Mire near Abisko, Sweden - III_Bog_E2_1 | ecosystem: Environmental > Terrestrial > Soil > Wetlands > Peat | place: Sweden: Abisko... | reverse complement strand
CAAATTTGCTTCGTCCTGCTCAATCTATTTCAACTTTTTTATTGTTTACCACTTTTTCAATTCTAATTAACGCATTATTGATAGCTCATCTCCTTATTTATTCGATTTTTAGAAAGACAAATGCCGGCTCTTTTGATTTATTTTGACCTCGCCAGAACTGATCTATTCTTTGATTTTCTGAGCCACTGACAAAACATCATTTTATTTGCAAACAAACACCTCTTTTATCTTATGACCACAGCCCTCAAAATATTTATTCACAGAGGCAGTCATGTCAATGCGGATTCGGGAATCAGGCTGAGACTACTTCTTGGACTGATTAACAGCCGATGATGAATATAAAATCTGACTGAGGGGAAGTTACTGAGTCACTTCATGGCTAGAATGTAAAGAAATAATAGGTTCATTCCTCTTACCAATTAAATGGTTCTTGTTGCTAATTTGGGTGACTCCTTAGACCTGACTTTCTGATTATTTGATCAAAGATTAGAAAGGATCCTTTTAAGGTTTGTGATGCATTACGATACTGTCTTCTTCCAACTGGTGATCAACCTCCATAATCTTGGCGGTGATCATCTCATATTCTAAAATTTTGGTCATAATAAGCTCTAAGAGGGGAATAATTACCAATAACAATAACCAATATAAAATGTTGCCCTTTGCGATATCTCCTCAAAAGTGACGTTTTCTAGGTCCGTTGATAATCCTCAACCTCTTCACCACTCGAATCCAGTCAATTATTCAGTGATCTATAAAATCAAAGCTATGAAGGGTCTTGATTTTTATTATTACAAATTGAAGTTCGATGGGAAAAAAAGTCAAAAGTGATTAATGTAAGGGAAGATGGTGCCAAAAACATCTGTTTTCAATCAAACCCTACTTTTTTACCAACACTTAGAGGGAGGAATAAACTCTAAGACTCTGTCCTAAACTCAACAAGTACTGCTCTCTCCACTCAGGGATAAGAAAATATTTGAAAAAGCAGTGCCGTAGACCAATCTTGATGGCAAATTCTATACTCCCCTCTTCATCCTCGACTAAGATAGGGTATTTTGGTCGTAAACTTAGAAACTGTACATCGACAACGACGCTCGCACTCTGTAAAATTTCTAAAACAGTATCCTGCTGTAGTAGTACTAAATCAGCTCAATCGTAAGATATTCTTCGATAATTGCTTGCAATTATCACTTTACTTTTGTTTGAGTAATCGTAGATGGTACCCCGCATAAGCAGTGGAAAACATTACTGCAAGGTCTGCAAGGACGACTACACCGACTATCTGCAGGTACTCTACTCCTTATGCAGCATATTAATTCGCCTTGTCACCGCAACTTTGTGACAAAGAACCCCTATTCCACTCTTATTGTTGAGCTTAGTGAAAATTTCCAACTAACTTAACACCAATAAAAATTGCAGGTGCCTTAAAGGGAAACTTCACTCAGAATGGAAAGTTTTATTGAAAGCGAGGTGGAAAGCCCCACCATTGAGAAGGAAACAACCATAAGAGGACTGGGAACTTCCAAGCCTTTGCTTTAGAATGAAATATGATCTGTCTATAATATTAAAGGGTTATTTTAGTGGGATAATTGATATCATTAGAATTGGAAATGAACTGACTATTGCAGTCATTTTCATGCGATTTTATGATAGATAGGTATAATGATTGATCATTTCTTGCGAGTTCCATACAGGGTTGTAGGTGTCCTTACCTTATAAAAGTCGTCTTTTTTTCGATAGTCAGGCTTTTAGTCACCCAAAACCATAGTGGTCTTTCCAGCATTTTTGGGGTTATAATTCCAAACTGGTGGAGCATCTGTTGAATTTTTTTTCCTCGCGAAATCAGTAGGTTTGGTTTCCTCCTTTTTAAATTCTGTTTTAGGGTCTCCAAAGACAATACTACTTTGGTTATGGTAAGAGGTAACGGCTGAGTAAGGAATTGATTACTTTTGGCAGTGTTGGGCCTATTGCCAGTATTTTGAGAATTATCCTGCCAACCGAAAGACCAAGTTGACTCGAGTCCAATTGGATTCGTGTGTTTCTTGGGACTGGAAAGCATGGAAGAGTTGGATGTGAGTTGCCCAGCTGGTGTGTTATCCATAATCAACTATTTTATATATTTATATCTTAATAAAAACTGACAGCCTGCAACTCCTCAACCTTAAGGAGCGACTTGCTTGCTACAAATTCTATCTAAGAACGACAAATATTCCTTTCTAAGGAATCATTTTCTAAATTTATCAATTCCACTCTTCTAGAAATAAAAATATCTTAAATATCTGACTTAATAGATGTAGCAGTGAATCAAAACATCAACTTGTGATAATTTGTCTTCAGCAATTAACGCAATTCTTACTGACTGCACAGTTATATACCTAGCATTCCGCATGCCTGCTGTCTGGTCACAAATTTGCCTTTCACGCGCAGTCTATTATCAGCTACCTTTTTTCTGCAGTCATAGTTTATCTTTTTCTTCCAAATTCTTTTCTTTCTGCATTAGAGGTTATTTACTTTTTCTGGAGATAGCGTGAAACTTTTGCCTTTCTCTACAATCTGGAAATAACCCCAAGAAGAGTTAAATTATGCCTTACAACGTCAATCAAGGTCTATAATTCTGCATCTTTGTAGGTGTCAAGGTCATCATCGGTTAGATATAGAGAAATAAACTCTCTTTTCTCTTCAGGTGATCCTCCGCGAAACCCTTATAGAGTGTGATTAAAATGTTGGATTCTCAAAGCAGAGGGATCGATATCAAGCAAATGCATATTGGGTATATACTCTTCGGGATTATATTAAAATATCTGTGCTGTTTTCTGATTCTGTTCTTAAAGTGCCACAATTTCCTATTATTACTACTATTCGATGATACTCATCTATTTTTACTACTATTAATCAAAGTATTCGTTATCCAGCTACTATTACGACGAACCCTAAACTATATGGCATCGTTACTGGACTTTAAAGTGTGAAATCGAAAAACTACACCTATGCTCCGCCCACTTTACTGAGCAGTTATTTCAAGTAGGGAGATCGCTGTCCCTCCACCACCTAGATGTACAAGGGTCGACTCAGCGGAGTTAGATTCTAAATCATTAATAAGCTAAATGAGAAGCAAGCAACTGAAGGGGAGAGTAGTTCAACCATGCCCTCCAATTTCAGTTGTTGAAATATGTAGTACCTCAATTAGTTCGGGTTATATCGGTCGGAAGTTCGGCGATATTTTAGGAGAAAACGGTCCAGAAAGGATGTACTCTGCAACATCGAGGTAAGACGGAGTCTTTCTGCCTTGTTTCTTCATTGCTCCTATATACTAATGAATATATATTTATAGCCCAACTTTCAGATTAAGGAACCAGCGATGCAAGAAATTAGTATACTGGGGTGGATTTGTCTTTATAGACTATGCATACGAGAAGAAAGGCTAGTTAATAGAATCTAAAATATGGCTCAGCGTTCAAGATATATTGCTATCATACTTTATTTACAAGGTTCTCGGCATCAACATTGACCTCGTGGGTAGGTTTACCTCTTCTTCCCTGCACTTTGGCTGTGGCCTTGGTCAGAATTCTCTTCTCGGGATCATGCATCTCATTAAGTTTATGATAGTCAACATTGGGCCTTTGGATAACTTTAATTTTTCTGATCTTAACGTTCTTGACGGGATAGATAGGTGAGACCTCCTTTGTGATCTTTTTCTCAATCACTTCGCTGGTAAACAAATTCAGGATTTGGGTCGCATTTGCTTTGGAAACTTCCTTAGCAATTATATCGTTGATGCGCTTGCGGATGATTTTCTGTTGAGAGGTCAGGGCGTAGTTGGTTTTGCGTTTTTGGTTGGTTGACTCTCGGGTGAAAGCAATTGCAAACACTCGTAGTACATAACCATCAGATGACTTGACATCCTGAACAGCCTCAATCAAAGTTTTTCTCTTCTTAATAAGGGAGCAGAGCTCATCACGAGTGATATCTACTCCATAGAAGCTGGTAAGGGCCTGTCTTCCTTCGGTCTGATCAACAATAAGCTTTATTTTTCTCCAGTGGAAACTGTCTTGATTAGGAGCAAGATCTGCCTGCATGGAAGTGACTACTCTTCCTTTAATGCTGTCCTAAACTTTTTCTGAGGTAATTATAAAAGTTACTGAGACCCTGAGTTCTATTAGCGCAAGTGAAGCCGAAGGATTCGGACTGGAAGGGAGCGGGTGCTTTGAGTTAAAACCACTCCTTTCTGGAAAGGGAGTCAACCACTTTCTTTTTCTGTCCTTTCTTGCCGTAGTTCTTCTTGCTTTTGCCTTGAGCCATGGATTAAATATTAAAATATTTTTATAAATTAAATAATAAATAATAAGGTTAATTCGCATTAAACTTTTTACTCTCCCCCGCCCAACAGTTACCTTTAAAGAGCTAGGAACATAATAGGATAAAGATGTTATGGCTCTTTCTGATGAGCATGATTGGTTTGCTGTCCATGCTCAGTTAAATCGAATAATTGTCTATATATTATATGAAGCGTAGCAGAAGCAAAAAAAGAAGAGGGTTATAGATTCCTCTTTTCGTAAAGAAACTCATGCAAATCATGGAGGTACTTATCTAAATATTTTAGAGTCACTTAACTCAGGATATCATCAGTTGGACCACGACGGGGGATTCTTTCATCATTAAAAGCATCACTAAATTTACTTAATAGGTTCTGCCCATCTATTGGAAACACCGAAATTTCTCATCCTTTATTCGACAGCTCAATATGTATGGCTTTAAAAAGACCCGCCACCCTGATGGTGAGAATGTCTACACTAATGAAGATTTTAAGGCCGGATCAAGGCAGCTTCTCAAGAATATTGAAAGGAAAATGCCTGAATAGAAGGAGGAAGTCATCATGGCCTATAATGGAAGTATCCTACGAAATGAGGGAGTCACTGTCAAAGAGATTAACGATCTAAAAGGAAGACAAAAAAAGTTGGAAGAGATGTGCAAGCACTTCATATTTGAGAATCAACGTTTGATAGAAGAAAATAAGAATTTAGTCCATAAAATGGAGCAATAATCGACTGAAAAAGAGGAAAGACTATAATAGTTTCTCTACTGTTTGGTAACTCAAAACAGAACGAGAGAAATCAGCGCCCCAGAATAAGGTCCTAAGCTAAGCATAACAAATTCATAGTACGACCTATCATTAGAACAACCCAAAAAGCAGCAGCAGCAGGCTAGTAACATATAAAATGTATCGACAGAAGCCGATTAGAGTAGCCACATAAAGAGAGTAAAGGTCTTATTGTAGCAAATTTACTTCAGGCGAAATTCAAAATTCAGCGAGAACATCACACATATCAATCCTCCAAAGAAAGAATAGCCGTATTTCCATTTAGATGAGATGAAAAGCGAGCTGATAGATATGCCCAATGAAGACTAATTCAAAAATTAATAATTTTTATCGATAAACGATTTCATAAACGCCGACGACCAAGATTACAACATCGATCTTTCGGCTTCACCTTGAGTGAGAGTGATAATGCATGATGTGACTACAATGATTGAGTGATTACATAACTGATACTGTTAAATGCCGATATTACTCTTAGCGTTTTTCTTGCTAATGAGAGTAATATAAATTTAATAGTGAATGGGCCAAGGCGAGTCATCCCGCTAGATCTTCATCACAATCGAGGAGAGCGAAACACAATCTCAGTAACTCTACGATTTCAACTCACGCGATAATAAAACCGTAGTTAATGAACCTATTAGATCAAATTCTATCATCGCCCGCGACGGAGAAAAATTAACTTATTAATCTAATGGACTTCATTTTGCTCCGCTCTACTCAGTCATGATAGATCCCTATCAGGTTGAACTTTTTATGGAGTCTGAAAATTAGAAATAATTGTGGAGAGTGCTTAAACAGGAAGAGGAGTATCCTCTGTAGCAGGGGACCACAGTCAAACTTGGCAAAGTAAAACTCAAGCTGAAGGACATTGTCGAGGAGGAAAAGGAAATGACTGAAAAGGATATCAAATCGAAGAGTGTCTGCTATTAAAGAGCTTAACTTAAGAGTATATCGGCTCACAGCAATGTTAGTCAATAGAATCAATGCAGAATCTGTTTCGAAACCACCAACTAAAAAGAGAACCCTTTGGTTTGCCTATGCCGCTGCTCAGGCACTGTCAAATATACTCACTTTGAGTGTCTACGGGATTGGATCTCCAACCATGTGGTTAAAAGATAGCACAACAACACTCTATTTTACTCTTATCAGGAGACCAAGTGCTAAATTTGTCAGGAATTTTACCAGCCCGAATTCTACTTACAGGGAAGAAAATATTTGCTGCTCGATCTAGAAAATGCACCCAATCCGCCTTACGCTATTTTTGAGAGTATTGAGGAAGATGAAAACAATAACAAGCGATTTTCGGTGTTTTTAATCGGACTTGGGGAGGAAGAGATCACCATCGGTAGAAATAGCAACTGCACTGTGGTGATGAAATAGATTAGCATAAGTCGAAGCCACTGCGCATTGACGTTTAAAAATAAATCTCTTTTCATTCGAGACAAAGGCTCTAAGTTTGGCACTCTGATCAAAGTGTAGGAAGCAATCGAGTTCAGCCCAATAATAGGATTAAGTCTTCAGTTCTAATCGAAACTGATAACTATAAAATAAAAGAGTGGACTCCACTGTTGCTGTTCGGAAAGTGACAACTTCCGTCTAAAGTTGAACCGTACATCGACTCAAAGGAATCCCTATTCGGTTGAAGAAAACTACCCTTAAATTTGATAAATCGGCTAGTTAATTTTAATTAAATTATATTTTTATTTTATTTAAGTAGTAATGGTAAAGATATTCTTCTGAAACCAATATTTATGAAATTAAATCAAGTACTTTGCGAAAAATATGTTTAAATTTGGTGAATACTTTCTATATCCTTTATTATTTAAAGAGGCCTATGATGTTAATTTCAATTTATTTTATTTGGAAAAGATTTTGTAAAAAGAAAAGCTTTATAATATATATACAATCATTAGCTAAATTAGTTCTTTTCAAAAAAACCAAGATAACTTCTTTAAAATGGCTTTTTTTATTAACAATTTTGTAATTGATCTTTTTAACAGGAAATTTTTAGGAATTATCTGAAAGGTCTTTAATCCAATTTGGCAAAATTTGTTAAATTGTTTTGTAAAGAAGTAGCCAGCCATTACAATAATAGGAATCAGACAAAACCCGATATAAATTATCATTTGTATGTAATTATTTTAATAAGCAATGTATTCAGTCACTAAACTATTAAATTGACCTTGCAGCAAAGTTAGCATATTAAAGACCGTTCTTCTTAAATAGCATATTTCCATAAAAACTGGATATGTTGCTCCTGTTCGATAAGTTATCCCCAAATCCTTTATTGATACCCCTAAATTTGATTCCACAAGATCAAAATATAGAAAATAGGCTTATGAAAAACCTGTCTCCATGATCCCATTTAAGATTAGAGAGCAGTTGATATTTTTATAAAGGGAACCGTTATTGAGATAGGAATAGTTGCATAGATTATATCCTAATATATTTCTTTATTCAGTCTTATAGTTCACAAAAAATGACGGTAAATTTTTATTTTAGAAGCTTATAGAGAAATTTCTACTTGTTTACTTGGGTATATTTTTTCTCTGATCTATTGGTAAATTTTATTGCATGGCAGATTGAAAAAATAGTTAAGCCTTTTGGCAGACTATTACAATTGAATTTTGAATATTTTGTTAATAATTTACAATTTCTATGATATTTGACTGATAAATCGAAATTTATTGATAGTAAAAGCCATAATAAAGTAAGATAATAAGAGGAAGAATCCAGAAGATTTTGTTTTGGATCAAAAAATAAAAAATAGATTATCTTTAAATTTAAAATTCTTGTTAACTTTCAGAATTTACTTACAAATTCTAATGAAAATGCTATCTGTTTTTGGATGGATCTATTTATATTTTCGAATATTTGTTTTTTTATTATTTAAAGGCATTCACATCGTTATTTTAGGATTAGTTGGGGTATATATTCGATTATTTTAAAATTTAGATGTATTGATTGAGGCGATGTTAATTTTATTTGATATATTAAACATCTATCAGTTCATAGATATTCAATATCTACCGGATAATTGAGACTAAATAGAGATGAAAACATTTTAAGATCAAGATTATGATCATTATTATTAGTAAGCTTAGAACTAAAAAATTAAATGATAGTTAGACAAGTTTATTGATTTAATCGAGAGAAGGAGGCAAGTAGGAAGATATTATTGTATCAATAATACCCTCATTCCGAACCATTGCCACAGGATTATTTGATCCTATTGCGAAAGTCACATCTGCCATCAGGTCCACCAAACTTATCGAACTAGTATAGTCAACCGTCGAGTAATCCTAAAACTGAAGTGTATACGGCAGACTGCTCTGCCCGAGATCGCCATTATATAGCTACTGCAGGAGGATGTTTATGTTGTTTTGGGCTTTTTTCTTGTACTAAATATCCTCAGCAGTCATGTTGTAGGCCTGGATGGCGAGGAGCTGCTGGGGGAAGTTGAGGATTTGGTAGTACTGATAGTACTGGTACATGAGCAGGTAAATCTACTGTATTTTGGTGTTGGTGTTGATGCTTTCGCTCATAATTTCGGAGAGATTGCTGCCTGTGGTTGAAATCTACACCATCATAACGGCGAGCACAGTAACTACTATTGCGATGATGAGACCAATTAGCAGCCATATTATCTTTAAGTAGGATAGTCGATGAGAACTATTATATTTGGACAATTTTTCGTCTATTTAAGATTAAAAGCGATTGGGAATCTCACAAAATACTTGATTCCTTAACATTTTATGTCTTGTTTTAAACTTTAAATCGTTGATTTCCATATTCTGATGGGATAGAAATTATCCTAAGCTGACTTCAGTTACATTTGATTAATTATTTTTTAATTTTAGTTGAATTAAAGCTATCTTCTAAACACCAATTTCATATAGTTATAATAATTTAAGTTCTACCTTTTACTGCTGTTATTTTCTTGAACTGTTTTTCATTGATTTGGTTAACTTCTTTAGCTTTATCAGGCAGTTTAATGTAAATCCAAGTGGCTATTTTTTCTAACTAATATATGATCCTATATCAATATCAAATAGTTCACCGCCTTGAATGTATCCATCAAATGACCGCGAAGATAAGGATAAATACTAATAGAAATTTTGTGTAATATTTGTTATTTGGTCAGATTGTACTGAATATAGAAATAAAGGGAATTTTCTGAGATTAGAACTGTTCAAAATTTGAATGATATACTGAAAGCCACTCTGCAAATCAGGAAAGATATCAAATTTACTCCTAAAAGGTAATATATATTGGCAACCTCCATCCACAATGAAAGGCAAAATAATTTCCTTTCGATTAGATTGATTGTTGATAAGAATTTAAATGTTTTTCGGTATATAATTCTTAAATTTCTTCGAGAAGAGTTACTGAACTGATTTGCCAACAAGTTATTCCTTGATAAAATTCATTTAATTGGCTATATTATTAGAGATATTGGCAATATTGTGATTTATAATGTGAATATAATTTGAATAGCTTAACTTATCTTGATTCTACATTTGTATTTATGCCCATTCAAATATCGGTTCATATTGGACATTAATTATCGTCATCAGGTAATTAAACACTTAGATCTGAATTTTAATATTTCTGAAGGGCATTAAATGCTTTAAGATTTCTATACACTTTTTTTAAGAAATAATCATTTAGTGTATCTTCTCACGAAGCTTCAATTACTATAAATTTCGCATTCTTATGTGATGCCAAACAAATTGAACATTTTCTATAATAACAGCAATATTGTCATAAAAATTTTAGATTTATTTTTAAATAAATATTATCTGCTTACTGTTTAATGATTTTTCTTGTTCTTCAAGATATTTCTGTGTTTTATTGATCAAGTTCTAAAATTTGATTTCCTCTTCAAAAGTAAAATGGAGTTAGTTTTCCTTTTTGAATTTTAAAATTTAATAAATTAACTTCATGGGCGATTGGTTATTGATAAGCTAACATGCCAATCTTTGCATACGAGAAATAAGATAGAATTAATGCTTTTAAATATTGAATTATAATTTATGCATTAGAAAAGATTTAAGAGACTACTTTGTAATTGATTTATCAACTTCAGCAAACATTGTTAAGTCTAATTTTTAAATATTCTTGTTTTGAGGATTATTTTATTCGTATTTATTTTGGAATCGATAGATTATTTGGTACATTTTGTAGTAATCGTCATTTTAAAGGTGCACTTCACCATTCAATTGCTCAATATAAAATAGGAGCCATTCATTTTCTTCTACTTCATTCAAGCTGAAATCACTGGGAAGACTAATTATATAAATCGCAATAACCAGAGTAATTATGCTTAAATATAGAGTCTGAATTGTATTTCCAGTTTAGAGAACAATTAGCTCAAGTAACAACAGCCACGAAAATTCAAAATAGGCTAGAACCTAAATCACCACAGCATTACTTTTATTTTATTTGTTTATCTAAATCCGAAGAAGACTGATAGACCAAAGAACACAAATATATATAGACCCACATTTGTCACAAGCAGAATGAAGCAGATTGAGATAATATGATATTTGTAGAAGTAATGATGAGGTTCGACTAAAATAGAGAGACAAATAATAATAGCGGCAATGGCATTGAGAAGTATAATAATTATATTTGTTTATCCAGTTTGAAAATTGATTATCTACATATTACGATTATTACGATGATTATTAGAGATGGAATTGAAGTCAATTAATAAATCAAAAAGAGGAATACTGTTGCTAAGATTATTTTGTTGTGATGATGGTGATTTTGGAGTGTGGGGTTCATAAGAATAGCATTTTGAATGAATAATAAAAAGAAAATGATAACCATGATGAAAATACTTAGTAGACTCATTGCAATTGAAATAAAATGATGTGTTTCTAATACTGATTGTAGCCACTAAAACAAGGATTGCTTACATTGACAGGAATACTTGCGATTTCGTTAATTTAAGTTGGAGAAGTCAGGAAGATGAAACTAAGAAGTGAAAGAAATTGGATAAGCACACTTAAATGAGTCACATATGGAGCATAGGTTTTTTAAAAAAACTATTTTTGTAATAATACGTTGGCAATGATTTTAGAGGTTTGTTTATTCATGCGATTTAAATTATATAGATGATTATCTTTATCTCATAATCATTTCCAAAAGTTATCACATTATTTTTTCAATATATATCAGTAAACTTTCATGATAAAAATATAGTTAAGACGCATGATTTATTGTATAAATATCAATAATATCCATCATAGAAATACAGATTCGTGAATAGTCATTAAAGAAACATTTTAAATGATTTTTGTTTTTTATACAATTAAAATATATGTTAGAGCAATCGTTATTGATTCTAACTCAAAGCCTTTAGTGCTGAAAAATGAAATCAATTTTTTATTATATGTTGATAGAACCATGAGTTTGCTAACTTAGTGAAACCCTCAAATAATGAATATTATACAACAACAAAAATAAATTTATGCAGAAGAGCAACTTTATACGATAAATTTACAAAATGGAATACAATTATTAATTTGATCATCACCAAAAACTAATAGCCATTTAGTATTGACTCTTTGGTTTCACCCTATCAAGACAACTTATCAAGACGACTTATCCAATACAAGTAAAATTGAGTTGTGGTTATTTTGATGAAATAACCAATATTCAATAAGTTGTATCGGTTCGTTTATTAAGTAAAATTCAAATAGATTATAAATATTTAAGGCTATAAATAGATAAATCATCATTTATGAAGATCATAGTTGGCTTCATTTTGGTGTTTCAAGAGGGGTTAAAGATTTTTCAGTCATCACTTGAACGATTTTCATCGAAAAAATACAGGGAATACCCCAAAAAACAATTATCCTGAGACTTGTGGTCGGAACGACTAATAAGAAAGATTAAAATAGAAGTCCCCCAATGCCAAATCCAATTCCGACCAAAATATTGCCTAATAACATTTTTGCAGTTATTTTTCCTTTCTGATCTTGCAATTCATTTGAAAATAATGGTTTTTTACTGAATAATCATAAAATTACAATCCATATTTGACAATGACAAAAAGGAAAGCAAAGACAAATGAGGCAACAGTAAAGGCAACGATAACATTTGCCGTCCAATTCTTAGAGTATCTAAATAGATTAAGAGTAGTCTTAATTTAACTCCACCCCAACAACATTAGAAAACCTCCAACAGCAATTCCGACACCGAAATGAAGAAGAGACTACACCATTCCTTTCAACGATTTTTTAGATGCAATCAAAAAGCAAATGAAGGGAATGAGCAGACTTACCAAAAGATATGCATCGAATGAAATATTTTTAGGAAGAGATTCATTCAGAATCTAGATGATTCGAGGAGTTGCTGGAATCCATTTGTAAAATTGATATGTTACGGTTATCATTGTGGTTCCGAATAAGACTATGGTCGATACTAAAGATCTCAGCGAAAAAGTAGGTACTCCCAAAGTTCCAGTGTTTTCGAGCCCAATAATGGTGTACTGTGATCCAAGTCCAATCAAAGCTCCAGAAATGATTAATCGCAAGGTTGGTATTTTTTGCAAGTAAGCTTCGGAATCATAAGGATAGAAGTTGGTGAGATGTTCATGGTACATTGTTCTCAGCAGAGCTGAGGTGAAAATAAATCCTGCAATTATTACCAGTGATTTTCTTGATAATTCAGCTAAATAAAGGTAGTGTTACATGTTGGTGCGCGAAGTGTAATTCCAACTAGTTCGGGGAGCGAGAAGAGTCGGCCAAAGAAAAGATAAAAGATGGAAACTGCAGCTGCGAGCAACAAGCCGCTATCAACGGCAAGATCATAATCTTCTTGAGGAATATTTCTGAAAAGATCAGCGACATTAAACCCCATATCTGAGATTTATCAATATAAATTAATATATATTCCTATTTGTGGAAATGGATTACTCTGTTGATACAATCAGGTGTACTTGGAAACTTGGAGATAATATTTAAAAATCACCTCATGTCCATTAGCCCTTCAGGCCTCTGCCTAAAAAGATTTTTGATGATGCCCTGGACGCTATTGGCAACACTCCCATGATTAGGATAAATAAATTGGGATTGGATGAGGGAATTGCTTGCGAACTTCTTGCCAAGTGCGAGTTTATGAATATGGGTGGATCAGTCAAGGTATATTGTCTGTGATGTTAGGACAGAATCGGAAAGAGGATGGTACTCGATGCAGAAAAAAGAGGAGTATTGAAACCTGGAGATACTATTGTAGAAGCTACGTCGGGAAATACTGGTATTGGCATTGCATTGGCTTCAGCTGTGAAAGGGTATGGTTGCATTATTACTTTACCTGAAAAGATGTCTACTGAAAAAGCTAATGTACTTAAAGGTTTAGGAGCCAAAGTTGTAAGAACTCCAACTGAGGCAGCTTTTGACTCTCCTGAATCCCATATCGGTGTTTCTCTAAAATTCAGAGACTAAGGAGCTATTCTACTGGATCAATATTGCAACCCTTCAAACCCAATAGGTAACAAACCTTACATTTTTAAAAATTGAACTGAGAGTTGATAACCAATAATAATATTGTTTATCTTAGTAAACGTTCAGACAGCAAAATTACATATTTCTTGAAAAGTGTTTATTACACTTTTAAAGCTATGTGTAGCACAATTTTTCTTTTTTCTTTTTTTGGCTTATATTTTAGCTCACTACGACCAGCTTGCCGAAGAGATTCTTTATCAATGCGATGGAAAACTTGATGCTGTTGTCATTGGAGTTGGAACCGGAGGAACCATAGCAGGAGTCGCCAGAAAAATTAAAGAAAAAAGTCCAAACACCTTGATTGTTGGAGGAGATCCAATTGGAAGTATTTTGGCTTTGCCCGGAAGTTTAAATGTCCCTGGAGGAGCATATAAAGTTGAAGGTATTGGATACGATTTCATCCCTAGAACATGTGCTCGTGAATGTATCGATCATTGGGTCAAAACTGAAGATATTGCTTCTTTTACCTATGCTAGACAGCTAATTAGAAAGTAAGGTCTCTTGGTGGGAGGATCAGCAGGATGTGTTATGGACACAGCCTTTAAATTTATTAAGGAAAAAGGATGGCAAAATGACAAATCAAAAAGAATTGTTTGTGTATTTTCAGACAGTATCCGTAACTACATCTCAAAGTTCCTCAGCAAAGAGTGGTGTGTTGAAAATCAAATTCTTCCCTATGACTAATTAAAAGAGGCTGGAAATCCTTTCAATGGTATTCCACTTTCTGCTTTGAATCTTTCCGAAATCGAGTCATATGATGAATTGACAGTCAATCAAGCCAAATATCTGTTTGAAAAGGGTCATAAGATTATCCCTATTCGAGTTGGAAATGCTGTTGATACTGCTATTGTTCCAAAGAAATTCCTTGAGTTAGTGGTTTTGAAAAAACTTAATTCTACTGACTCTGCATTGAAGACAAAAACGAAAGACTTTGTTGTTGTCCCCTACACCCTCGACGTTGCTCAGCTTTCTAAGTAAATATATTGCAATTTAGGATTTTATAGAGGCACGAATCCGTGATTGTGGAAAAACGAAGCGCGGACAAATCCACAATAGAAACCCTGTGGGTTGCCACAGCTGCTGACCTCTTCAAATTAATCAAATGATCTCCAAACAAAATCAAATTAATGTATATCTAAGTTCTGAGTCTTATTGTTTTGGCATAAATAAATGAATTTACAGATCATGGCTTATAATAATCAGGAGAATAATCGATAGCAAACTCCTCTATATTGTTTCTAACCAGAAGATCATATATAATTTTCTTTTCATTTTTAGTCAAGCTTCCAATGATTAATGATAGTTTTTTTGTCCGCTTTTTAAACTGAATCAGCAGTTGTTATTTTGTTAATTGAGTCTGATTGCTATTCAGCATGCTCTCGATTACCCTGAATGTTTATGCAAAAATCATTTTAGGATTTTTCAGTCTTTCGCAGTATTGATCAAGGAGAATCTCAATTTATTATTCATTAAGGATTTGACTTAATTTTGCTATTTATTCCTTCTACAGTCGTTTTTTGGCCAGAAGTTATTTCTTAGAATTAAAAACAGTCGGTGGTTTTACTTCTTTTTGAGAGGGTGAATTTTTAGCCGTCTTTTCTAGGGGAAGTGGAAAAACAGAAGGTGCTTATTTCTTCTTTTCACTATTTGTATTTGATTTATTTTTCTTTTTTTAAGACGCACTCTCTGATTCAAACAAGTTTTCCTCTGATGATGAACTCATTTTTTCTATTTCATCTTAATTATATTAATTCTATAAAATTATTTGGTCGTTACTGTTACTCTCGTAGACTGGTATTGGCTGAACTTTACCCATTTGCTTTTTAATCTCTTTAATCTTTTAGATAATTACCTTTCGCTTTTATTTATTTGTGATTGAGTTGAGATAAAAATAGGCAAGATTGATCCCGTGATTGTAGTCTTAGTTCTGGATTATATAGAGTATCTCTTCCCATTTGGCGTCTTCAGACTGAACGTCACTATTCCATTCATTAATCCACTCCGAGAGATATTTATCTATCAACTGATTAATATTTTAATCTCCGCTCATTTCCACTCGGAGTCTCTCAAGTCTTTAAAATGATTAGTCATCTTTCTTTATTTTTACATCACTACCATAAATTTTTATCCGTATTTTTTCCTTGTAATTATCGATAAATTTCCAAATTTCTGCTCTTTATTTTTCCTCCACTTTCTCATCATGTTTTAGGAACTGAATGGCATTTATAAATGCATCATAATCTTTATTCTTCATTTGCTTATAGGTTTTCATTAATCGATAGTATACTTTCGTGTATGTTTTTTCACGCTCCAACGCACAGGTGCAGGCTTCAATTTATTTTTAATAATCGCCCAACCTATCATAACAAAGACTCAAATTGAAATAAGCCTTTGCATTGTCGTTATGCTCCTCTTTTACATACTGTTGGTAACATTCCATCGCCTCTTTAAATTCTCTCTTAATGAAAAATGAGTTTCCTTTTTCCCTCAGATTGACAGACATTTATATCAAACAAGTATCAAATTTTGACTATTTCAATTTCATATAATATCTCTTTGATTCTATGCTAAATATATTGTTTAAGTTCATGATTGCAAACAATTCTTACTTGCATTCAAATCTAAAGTCAAAAACTCAGTGAATTAAATGATCAGAATGAATTTTTATGTTTAGCTTCAATAATAAATTATTAAACAAGTATAGTACTTTAACATCTGTCTAACAACAAACTCATTTGTAGGGATATTTAATATTTAATTTATTTTGACTAATCACTAATTAATTAATTGATGTTCAAAGTGGTCGGCAACATGCGATCTCTTCTCTTCTTAAACAAGGCGAACTTCTCCAAGGATGTCTTCTTGAGTGGATCGAACCCCATTAAAGATAGAGTTATGTCAACTCCCACTTGGCCAGTTCCCTACTATCAAAGACTTACAAAAGCCTATCCCATTAGAGGTACTATTCAACTCAATTTAGAGGAAAGAAAGCCAGATATCGGAGGAGTTGATATTCCTGCTGATGATTCGACTTGGCTGAGTGCTAAAGTTAATCTTAATAAAACTGCAAAAGGAAGACAAATCGTTTCTTATACTGAACAGCACATCCAAACAAAGTGTACAGCTGCGATAATTTAGCTTATCTAATCAAAAAAGACGATTGCGAGACGATGACAAGAGCTTATGTGAATGATATTTCACAATTTTTGGACATCACCAACAAAGAAAATGTGAAGATTCTCAAAGGAAAAACTTTGATTTGATGGCAATGATATCACCAAAACGATTTAAACTCAAGTATTATCCACTTTTTGCCCATGTTTGCATCCATTTTGAGTTAATTTTATTCAGATCTGTTTTTGTTTGACTCGGATAACATCCCAAATGTTGCAAATGATAAGGTTCTATTTTTTTTAAAAAATAATAGTATCATTCGGATTTTCACAACTTCTTTCATAATTTTATTAGTGTCTGAAAGACAAGAATAATTTATCAACTATTAAACAATTAGAAATGACCAATAATTGTTATTTCCTAATTAATAAAAGAAGATTGACCTTCTTATAAAAATTGAGTGGTGGTTCATCTTTAGGCGCATTTCATAATTTATATTTAATAAATAAGTCAAGATGGCAGAAAAAGATAAAAAAATAAAGAAAGAAGTTACTGAGCCGTGCTAGGTTTGCCGAGTCAACTATTTCGACAATTAAGACTTTGAAAAACTCTTGTGCAAAGATTGTCATAAGACTGTACATCGATATTGCTACGCTCCGGATATTAAAGAAAAGAATAAGTTCAAATGCGACGAATGCAAAAAGAAGGGCCAGCAAAAAAATTCTTACACCTGTTCGTACTGTGGAAAATAAAACGGAATCTTAAAAGATGTTGGTATGGGATAATGGATGCACATGCTTTGCGCTTTAACATCTCCAAGAGTCAAGCTTAATTCCTATAAAACACTTACGTTTGCGGCTGCACCTTTACCACTAAAAAAACCAAAGATTTCAAATTCCAAAAAATGTATGAACTGCAACTCTACAAGCAATGAAGGACTACATTGCTGGAAGAAAGAATGCAAAAATTATATACATATGGACTGTGTTCTTTCCTATCTCACTGTGGAAACTACTTAAAACTATTCAGCATTTTTGACAATTGGATTATTGGACAAGCACTAGGATAGTTTACTTTTTCATCTAAATAAAAATATCTAAAATTTTAGGGGACTTTCACTGATAGGCAACGACAAAGAAGAAATAAAATACTTAGTATGCAGTGAGCATAATGACCAAATATTTTTCATATGGTGCCCATGCAATTAGGTCAAAAATGAGGAATCGTAAATCGAGTGTGAGAAATGCAAAAGATGGTTCCATACCAGTTGCGCTAAAATGAAGTAAGGTAGTTAAATATGTTTTGGATGTAGAAATAATGACATCTATGCTCGAAATTTAAAGCTACCTTAACTTATTCATAAAATTCAGGACATTTAAGGCTCCACACAGTTAGACAAACCCTCAATCAAATTTTTGGATCATTTCAGTCTGAAGTTATCCGAAAGCCTGCAGAAGATTCTTTTGTAAAAGAAAAACATCTTTGAAATCGAAAGATACTACCTAAGGAAAGCCCTTGAATCAAGTGCTTCAATTTTATAAAAAAATATAAACAGTTAAAATAGTTAAGAGGACATAAACATTGTTGAGATTATTTACTATCTCTTAAGGAAAGAAATTAAAAAGGAAAGCGATATTTCTTTCGAAGAGCTATCTTAAATCTGCCATTAATTATCAAATAAAAATAGCAAGTTTGATTGGGGACAAGAGAAAGGAGAGAAAATCGAGAAGAAATACAAAAAATATTTGGAACAAAAACTTAAAGAAATGCAAAGTGATGACTCGAGAACAATAAAACCTAAATTGAAGGAGTTTGCTCGCAGAAATAAAGAACCGATAGAGCATAAATAGAAATAATTAGCAATATAAATTCAATAAATTATAAGTATGATGAAGAACAGTGAAGTTTGGAAACAAATATATTAACAGTACTGCGAGCAATCCATAGAAACAGACAGCCGGCATCTACTTCAATTGTTTTATGACTCAAATCTCGATCAATAAGGGATAGCTGAAATTCTTTTAAACTTCAAATTGGCCTTCAAATCAAGAAAACTACATTTTATCAAGGAAAGCGACTACAACAGAATAGTGTACTTGACCGCCAGCAAATTAGACTAATAAAAATCAAGAAGAATTAGAATCATTTTTAAGGAGTTGTTAAGTGGTGTGAAAATACATCGAATGTATGATGAAAAAAGATAATTACTATAGAATTTGGAAAATACGTATGGTCTGTCAAAAAATACGAATGAAAAGAGAAACGTCCAGGATTCGCTGGTCAAAAATAATATACTAGTTCCCTCAAACTCTGTTCTTTTTAAAGCCGAAGCTGACTTAATCTAATTTGCGATAATAAGAAAAAAATATTTAAACAAACCTGAAGAACCCAATGCCAGCCAGCTTATATAATCATTAAATTTAATAGACAGTCTGATTAAAATAAATCAAAAAGTGGGAAGGCTCAAATATCAATAATTTAGTCATCTCATGCAGGTCCGGGGAAAGTATATGTTTTATGCCAACATTCTCAGCTATTACACTAAAATAAAAAATACAATGGCTGCGATAAGGAAAATTTAATCTGGAGCAATGGAAGAGGAATTGTCGAATCCTTTATAGGAAAATCAAAATAATACTGTAGAGGGGAATGGAAAAGAATTAACTGTTGAGCCACCAAAATCTATGAGCTAAACCATTAGGAATATTATAAAGGAATGGGTTTATTCAAACTATGAATCAGTTGATTTCGCCTTTAATCAACTCTTCTAAATTGCCAAATATCAGATAAAATTCGATTAAAATGAGGTGTGTTTCATCAATAGCTTCATCGAAATTATTCTGCAAAATGTCTACAAAAGAATAATGGCGAGTAGCACCAAGATAAAAGGTGAGTTCTTAACAAAGATAGGTAAAATAGTTACGTATGCGCATCTATAACAATCGTACTGCGATATTATTGAAATCTACTCAGAATATGTAGAATGGAAACAATAGCTTTAGGATAAATTCATTAACATCGAGCAGGTCTTATAAGACAGAAAATTAGTAAGCGAACTGTTGCTTATTATAGAAGCCAAGCAGATTCAAGCAGAAGATTTAGATGTGGACACAACCTCATAATTAAAAAAACTGCATGTTTTAAAGATGTGGGCTTGCCTATCTCAGAAAATTCTTAGTTTCTAAAAGACATCAATTACCTCAATAACAAATTTAAAGTCAATTATGGATAAAATTTCATATCCCAAGAATAGACTTAGAGAGCGCATAGAAAAACTGGAAATATAATCACGCAATCTCAATCAAAGAATAGCCAAAATATTTTAGAAGCCAAAAATACATGATATGGAGATTTACCAGTAACTTACCTTCGTAAAAAATAAAATGACTTTTGAAGAAGCACAATAACTCAGGGGAGACTTAGAGGCGAGTGAACTCTATGTTGAGATATAATTGCAGACGTTAATGGACTACATTAAATAGTTTAAAGGGATACCCGCAGATATCAATTAATAATTTTATAGCAACGCTCCGATTGAAGATCTACTGGCTCTTCAAAAAAAGATTCTGGAGAGTCCCTTTATGTGTATGTCTATTGAGAACTACTACAGTTTTGTGCTAAAAATATACAAAAAAAAGTGCGAATAGACCTCGGTTTAAAATGAAGATATTTTTAAAAAAGACTATTTTCGCTTTCTATATTACGGTGGACCAACTGGAGCGGAATTTTATAGTGAGACTATGCAAGTTCATAAAGCTTATAAAGATATTGAAATTGCTGAAAATTAATTACCCAATGGAAGGGTAAAATATGAAAATTTACTACCAAGTGATGGTCGAAAGATTAAATCAGACCTCAAGGAAGATCCTATCTAAAGAGCCAAAGTTGAAAGATGGTATCAATCCTCAGAGAGACTGCGTGAGAAATATAGAGTGTATCGAGTTTCTCGAGCATAATTTGAAAGGTATCTTGTTCTGTAAGGTGAATTCAACCGGTTGCCCATCAACAATCGATAGATTACAACTTAAATTGGAAAGATAAAACGATAAATTGAAGAGCTAACCTCCAAAGCAAAAAAATATCTTGGAGCTAGCACAATTGAAGTGAGCACTTTGCAATTTGAAAACCCTTACACGAGTGATATTGTAAATAGATACAGAATGAATTGTGCCCGAACTGATTTTATGGATAGGTTTGAGTTTATCTATATGAAGAATAAAGAGATCATGGAGTTAGGACGAAACATTACCATATAAAACTACAGACTGTTCAGCAAAAATTGTCAGGAAGTGGCTGAGCTCATGAACAACAACGAAGTGTATAGAATCAGATAGCTAGCATTTCAAAAAATGTGGAAGATATACTTATAATCATCGGAGCCACTCATGTAAATTGGCTGCACGCTGCTAACCGAAGGAGGTGCTCTCTGCAGATATCCTAACAAAAGTTCAGATATAATTCCAATAATGCTGGATGTAAATAATAAATTTTTCAAATGGAATGACCATTCACGAAGAATAGAAAAGAAATAATAGGAGTAAGATGAAATTTCAGAGCCATAATAGGATGAAAACGGCGAGCACAACTAAGATGATTAATAAGAATCGGGACTAATGGGAGAATTTGATTAAGATCTCTAGCTCGAAGATGAGGATGAGGATTAATATGAATCTTCCTCGCCACCAATCAAGAAGAAAACTGGTAAAAAGTAAATAGTTTAACTGGATGACGATTGATTATATAAACAAATATAATTTGATTTAGTAATACTGGCGGTTAAATATTTAATATCATCGATTTTCATACTATCTTAGGATAAATATTCAATGACAAGAACCAATTTAGTAGTTCGGAAAATTGGATTGGATTGTTTTTGAAATTATTTGGTGAAGATATCCTTTGAGATATCATTGAATTTATTCATTTATCAAGCTCATTTGCAAATAGTCTTATTTTAGTTTTGACTTCATGATGACTTCTAGATGTAGCAAACTTTTAAGACAGGACTATCGTCATCTCCCAAAAGAAACGTTTGAATTCAAGAAAGGCTTTAATATAATAAGATTGTTAAATATTGAATGAAGTCAGAGGTCAAAGAAGAGTAGCCGCTACGGTATCTCACTCTTACTCAACCTCAGATAACCTACTGCAGCAACTAAATCAAGAGTACGTCTTCCAATGTTGTGACCTTTATCCCCATAAATCTGATGAACCAGCTTACCAACCTTGCGAATAGTATCACTTTCTCCATATAGTTTACTTCATCATTATCTCCATCTTCCAGATCATTCCGTCCATCTCTGTCACAAATGGAACTCCTACTACCCTTTTCCCGCTCTCAGTTGTGATGCTTGCTGTACTTATTAAAGATGCATATGAAGAATTTTGTCGTTATCTCAAGGATAAAGGCGAAAACTAACGACAAGTTTAGATATTCGATGGAGTTAGATTCAATTATCAAAGTTGGGAGTCTTTACGGGTTGGAGATATCATCAAGATTCGGAAGGAAGATTTCATCCCTTGTGATTCTTTGGTCATTAAGACTTCAGATCCTTAAAACCGTTGTTTTGTTGAGACTAAAGGCCTGGACGGAGAAACAAATCTCAAGCTAAAACAGTCCTACTTGACAAATACCCCAAATAAAATTCCTATAGGGGAAGACAGTTACAAAAAAACATATAAGATAGAGTGCAGTGGACCCAACCCCTATTTTAACAAATTTTAAGGTACAGTAGAGACAGACTCACAAAAGATTCCTCTTGATGCATCAAATCTCATTCTGCGAGGTTGTATCTTAAAAAACGTGCACTAAGTGATAGCTGCCTGTATATACAGTGGCTCTGATACAAAAGTGGTGTTGAACTCGGTTAAATTTGAGCCTAAAAAATCAAAACTCATGCAGGAAGTGAACAAGCTAGTCATCGAAATTTTTATTTGGCAGTTAATAATTGCAATGGTCTGCTCACTTTTCAATACAATTTTAGAAAACAGTTACCCTGAGTTCACAAAGCATATCCCAAAAGCTAATTTTTGGATTATGATGATGACATGGTGGTTACTTATGACCTACTTTATTCCGATCTCGCTTATGGTAACTATGGAAATGGTCAAGCTATTTCAAGGTGCAGTCTTAGGCAGAGATCAAAGAGGATGGTCTGATCTGTATCAATGCTTTACAAGCGCCAATAACACCTCGGTAAATGAGAATCTCGGACAAATAAAATTTGTTTTTACTGACAAAACAGGTACTTTAACTAAAAACAATATGCTATTCAGAAATATTATCTGTGGAGGAGAACTTTACGGTGCTTAGGAAGAAGATTAGGAAGCCGAACCAGCTTTATTAGCCCCTTTAGAGCAGTAATTGAGAGGAAGTGTTAACTTTCGTGACAGTCGTATGACTCAATAACGCATCAGTCCCAAACTTTAGGAAGCGTTAAGATTGATCTCTCTCTGTCATGATATCTACGTAGAGCGATAAGGCGATAAACTTGTATATAACTCTTCTTCGCCTGACTAGATGGCCTTAATCAGTTTTGCTAAATTGTATGGTCGGTAACTATTAGGTGAAAAGAACAAGTTTATCTAAGTTGCAGAGGGAACAGGCAGTCGACGGCAAATAGTTAAATTTGAAAAATTGGCCTACCTTGAATTCAACTCAATCCGCAAACGTATGTCGGTAATTGTTCGAAATCCAATCAACAAAAAGGTTGAAATCTATACAAAAGGCGCTGATTCTACAGTCAAGGAGCTTATTCGTCCCGGATAAAAAGACCTTACTATAACACAAAAGCACATAGACGAACTAAGTGTAACAGGGCTAAGAACACTGATGCTGGGCAAACGCACAATACCAGACTAGGAGTATCGTAAATGGAACGAAGAATTCTTACGAGCGAGGGGATTAACTGGCGAGCATCGCGAGTAAGCCATTTTTAACTGTTATGAAAAAATCTAAAAAAATTTATAATTGGTGGGTGCAACTGCTATCGAGGATGAACTTCAAGATGATGTAATTGGTACCATTAGAGACATGCGCCTTGCAGGTATGAGCTTTTTCATTCTCACTGGAGATAAACGCGAGACTGCCATCAATATTGGTCGTTCTTGCGGACTCATTGATCGCAATGCTGAACTTGTTGATATTCCTATGTATGATCAGATGTAAAATCATGAATGGCGGGCTTAAATGCTTCGAATTAAGGAGATTAAAAATGAGAAAGTCTATTTGCTTAATGCAGAGAAAGTTATTCCTCCAGATCTGCCATTACATCAGACGATTTGTTACCGCTGCACCCCTAGTAACAAGGAAAAAATTGTTAGGCATGTCAAGGATCATTCACCCTATCTCACTTTGGCTGTTGGTGACGGAGCTAATGATGTCAATATGATTACTGCGGCTGATGTTGGGATTGGAATTAAGGGTAAAGAGGGTACTGAAGCTGCCAGAGTTGCTGATTTTGTCGCTGGTTAGTTCAAATTTATTAAACTCTTAACTCTTTACTACGGTAGAGAATGGTATCGTAAAAATGCTCGACTCGTTACATATAGCTTCTATAAAAACTGGTTTCACGTAAGTGCTGTTGTGGCCTTCGGAGCTTTCTCATATTTTTCAGGAGTGGTTATCTTCAACGTTTATCTATATGAGTTGTTCAACGTCTTATACTCCTCATGGCCCATCATAATATACGCAGTTTTTGATGAGGAATACACAAACTCTGAATCTAGCAAATATCCTGATCTTTATGCTCCGGGCATACAGAATTAAGCCTTCAATCAATCTGTATTCTTACGTGAAATTGGTTACTCAATCTTTAATGGTATAGTTTCTCTTCTGACTGTGTTTTATTTGATTGAGTAATAGGTTCTGACTATCGAGGGGAAGACCGGTTATTTAGTACTTTGCGGGGCTTCCCTCTTTGCAGTCATCGTCATCATCATTAACATCAAAATTCTTGTTATGAGTACTG
>Ga0302268_1000484_pt1 | contig 24720 bp, 38 predicted proteins | sample III_Bog_E2_1_FD_194554 | JGI IMG/M metagenome (GOLD analysis project Ga0302268, IMG submission 194554) | Peat permafrost microbial communities from Stordalen Mire near Abisko, Sweden - III_Bog_E2_1 | ecosystem: Environmental > Terrestrial > Soil > Wetlands > Peat | place: Sweden: Abisko... | reverse complement strand
ATTCCAATGCTTTTTTGGTACTTTTGTGTCTTGCATATAGGTCTGTTGTTGTTATCGTATAATTAGCCACCTTAACCCACTTATCTGGATTAAATGTATGCATATGTTTTTCAACTGTTTCAATCAAACCCCAAAAAAGTTTCATTAATTCTCTTCCTTTTCCTTATCATCTTTAATATGACCAAGAAGTTTTTCATCACGAATGAAACCGTAATACTCACCAGCATCAATAAGGTAGAAAAACGCAACCCACCAATAACTTACATGGGTAATGTTCGCGAATTGCAATAGGAGAAATACTTCTCCCCAATACCAAAACCTAAATTGCATACGATCCTTTATTAAATCTTTACTTTAAAAATGAACGATTATGCTACCAGATAAAAATCCAATAAGCAGCACAATACCACCTATACTAGCAATTAATACACAAGCATCAGACCATTTCATTTAAAGCCACTTATTTTGAATAGCAAAAATAGGGCTACTTCTCATAATCTTGGTGCATTCAGAATTCTTAAAGAAATTTCCGACACCATTTGCCACATGAACAGTGTGAGCATACATTTCATCGGACACAACAAACGAAAGTGGAGAAACACCCATAATAAGCATATCTTCATTTTTGGTAATAGCAAATTCACCGGGCTTTAGGTCGCCAATCTTCATATTTCCTCTTTTCTTGACTACATTTTTAGTATATCAAATTCAAAACCAAATGTCAAGATTTATTTTCGAAGTTCATCAAACGATCAATATAATTTTTTGCAGCATCATAATTATGTGCATGAATAACCTTATCATATTGTGTTGTTTCATACCCCGACCACGCTTCTTCATGAGGAAATATTTCAGATGCATCTGCTTTAATTTTTGAATCTGTCCATTCAAGATGAATGACGCTTTTCCTCCAACCAATTTTAATACGACCAATTGGGGTAGTTACAACAAACCATGGATAAAAAGCACAACAACCACGAGAACAATAACCGTTTGAAATTTCTTCAACATATAAAGCATTGAGTCCAAAATAAGACATTAATTCTAATTTATTTAACTTAGCTTTTTTGTGTGTTTCTGGATTAGCGCCAGTATTACCTTTTAATAAGGCATCGGCAATAATATCAGATGCTCTATTAAAAGCATCTTGTTCATCTTCGGTAAGATCACGATCTATTCCTTTGATTTGAATTAGAAATTCATAACCACTGTCATATTTAATACCGGCAACTGTTTTATAAGTTTCTTTATTTTCCATATTTTTATACCTTCTTCTTTGAAAGAGCAATTTTAATAGTATATGCTAATGCAATAACAAGAGTAATTGGCCCTAAAAATGCAAATAATACGCATTCAGGTGGAGAAACACCATCATTATTTTTAGATACTGCTTCACCTAACCAATAACCAAGAATTCCACAAACAAACCAAAGTATAATATAATATTATAAATCCTTTTTCTTTTTGAAACAAAATAAATAAACTAACAGCGCATCCAATAGCTCTAAAGGGCCAAGTAACACGGTTAAAATCATTAAATGTGGTATCCTTATATTATTTTTTGTAAAAATGGTTTTATTAAAATAATAACCAAGAATTCCACAAACAAACCACAATATTACATATATATCCATTATTTCTTCTCCGTTTCGTTGTTAATAGCAACACAAACATTTCAACATTTATAGCATTATGCCTGAACGTTTGCATCCTGCCCACAAAATGAATATACCTGAATCAAGCGCAAATGTCAAGGGTGTGAAATTGTTCATATTTTCTATTATATTCGGCTTTTTGAATCCTTGTCAAGACAATAATTTGGCCATCATTTGAACAGATATTGTTGGATTGTCAATATATTTAATGGCACAACCATCTTGATTAACAGCCGCCAATTGCACATCTTCGCTTGGGTTTTTGATAATTTGAATGGCACAACCATCTTGATTAACAGCCGCCAATTGCACTACTTCGCTTGGTTTTTTGATATAATAAATTGCATGACCATCTTGATTAACCGCAGCCAGTTGCATTTCTTCGCTTGGGTTTTCGATGTATCGAATGGCCACGCCATTTTGATTAACCGCAGCCAATTGCACATCTTCGCTTGGTTTCTTGATATATTCAATGGCCCAAACATTTTGTTTAACCGCAGCCAATTGCACATCTTCGCTTGGGTTTTCGATGTATCGAATGGCATAACCATCTTGATTAACCGCCGCCAATTGCACTACTTCGCTTGGGTTTTTGATATATTGAATGGCATAACCATTTTGATTAACCGCAGCCAATTGCTCTGATTCTAACATCGAATTGTAATCTTTTTCATTCATAAATCTAGTATATCAGAATTTGGTTTGTTTGTCAAGACCGTTTATTTTTGGTTGCCACCAATACAATAGAATCCATTAAACGAACATCATCATTAATTTTATCTAATTGTTCATCGATTGCAGAGCATTTTAGTCTTAAACGTTTATATTCTTTTTCATCTGAGTTTTCAATTTTATGCATTTCTTTTTCTGTAGCGTTATATTCTCTATATAAATAATCAGCTTCTTTCTGTAATTCATCATCATATATATCTTCATTAAACAAATCGTTTTGTTCTATCTGAAATGATTTTTCAGATAGAATATTAAATCCAAACATAAAAATACCGGGAACTTTAGCTAGTCTTTCCCATATTGACCTTCCACCCGGAGATTGCTGCCTACCAGATACCAAAGTAATACTTTTATTTTTAATGAGCCATGCATATAACTTAACCGATAAATTTAAACCTTTATATTTATTTTCTACTCCAACCATATCAACTTCTAACACAGATTCTTTATTCTTAAATTTAGAAAGGTGCACAATCATTGCATATTGGTTTTGCTTTTTGTCATATAAAGAATAATATTTATCACCGTAATAAAATGAAGATATATATTCAGTATTATATTGAATTTCAAAATTATTCAGTTTTCCAACAACGTCAAATATATTCCCGCGCCGTTGTAAATCTTTCCATGACCAATAAAGTTCATTAAATCCAGTATTAGATTTTTTTATACTTTTTAAGTTTTCAATCTCACATAGTTTCATTGTTATTTCCTATTTGTATTTTTAATGGCAACTAATCTAATATTAAAAGTATTTCTTATTGTATTGTTTAATGATTTAATTTGTGTAGTTAGTTTGTTGATTTCATTTTTGTCAGATGATGAATTTCTTTGCTGTATTAAATCATTGTATTCATCTGTGACATCACGTGAATAGATATCTTCATTGTATATATCATTTTGATCAAGCTGAAATGACGTTTTTGTTTTTGTATCATAACCAAATATAAAAACACCAGAAACCTTAGCGAGTCGTTCCCATATTGATCTTCCACCAATTGATTGTTCAAAACCAGATACCATAACTATACCCTGCTGTAAAATAAGCCATGAATATAATTTGATTGGAAGATTCATACCTGAATATTCATCTTTAATACCCGCCATTTCAACCTGTAAACATTTTGTCGTTCGTCCAAATTTAGATAACTCAAGAAAAAATGCAAATTGATTTTTATTCTTATCAAACAGTCCGTAATAATATCCTTTGTATTGAGGAATTTCCATATATTGAATTTCATAACCAGATAGCTTACCCAATATTTTAATTGGACGATCAATCTTTTCTCCCTCTATCCAATTATGGACAAGTTTCAAATATAAATCAGATGATTTAGATACTCGGTCAATATTGATAATTTCATTTAGAGTCATTTATTTCTTTCTACCTTTTATTGCAACTAAATAAACTTTTTCAAGTGAGCGAACTTCTTCGCGATAATCAGATATTTTTTGATTGATTTCCATTACTTTTTTATTTTGTAATGCTTGATTAATATTTAAATCACTATTAGCGATTATTTCATCTCTTTCTTGTTCTAATTCATCTATTTCATCAAGAATATCTGCGGTATATACATCGGTATTAAATAAATCGTCTTGTTCGATTTGATATGATTTTTTATGTGCTTTATCATAAGCAAACATAAAAATACCATTAACTTTTCCTAATTTTGTCCAAATATCTCTTCCACCCATTGATTGACATGATCCAGACATTAATATTAAATTTAACTTTTGTATTAAAAATGTGTAGAGAGCTACAGATAATCCTTGCCCTTGATATTTTTTAGATATTCCAACATAATTTACTTCAAATACTCGATTTGAGTTTCCAAAACTATATAATTCAACAAAACCCGCTGGTTCTTCTTCTTTTTTAATATCGTATATACAATACATTTTACAGTCATCATTTGACCATACCTTATAATTTAACGTTAGAATGCGATATGGACCAATTTTACCAACGGAGTCTACCTCACAACCGGAGCGCATTTTTTCTTTCCATTGATTATAAAGAGTAATAAATACCTCAGAATCTTTTCGAATAAAATTTATACTATCGATTTCATTGAGTCGCATTATGAATATCTCCATGAGTATTTATCGTGAATCATTTTAAACCAAACTATATTTAATTTTGTGTATAAAATGAGCTATATAGCTCATTTTTAGTTTTAAAATAGATATTTTTTGATATAAATAACTGCATGTTAGAAAATTAATATATAGGAGGTAATAACATGATATTTGTATATTTAATCATTATCGGCATTCTTCTTTGGTTAGTTAATACGTATGTTCCAATGAATCAAAGAACTAAAAATATGCTAAATGTTATTGTTATGTTATGTATTGTTTTCTGGTTATTGTCAGTATTTGGATTTTTGGGTTCATTGGGACCAATTCCGGCATTTCATAATCGAATTCCTTTTACTGACCATAACAACTAATGCGAATTTATGAGTTAATATAAATTCAGTTTTGACCTAAGTGTAGGTTATCAAAATATTACGTCGTCTGTTACACCCATTAACAAATAACAAATATAAAGGAGAAAATTATGATTAATCATAAAAAAATATATAATATTTTCGCGGTGGGGTCAGTGACGTTAATTTCAATGTTTCTATTATTAGGCTCAGTGGCGCAAGGCCAAGTGGGAGTAGAAATAGGTAGACATGGCGTAGGAGTTGAAGTTGGAGCACCAATTAATTTAGAAGTTCAGCCAAATTGTCCATATGGATATTATGCATCACCCCCATATGAATGTGTTGATCAAGGCTATTATGCACCAAATTATTTTTATAATGGAATATTTTTAGGGGTTGGACCATGGGCTAATTATGGTTATGGTCATGGATGGGGAGAACACCGTTTTGATGGTGATAATAACAACCGTGGTGGTAGATTTAATAATCATAATACTCGCCGTTCAGAACGACAAGAACGAGGGAGACAACAAAGAACACAAAATCGTGGTCATTCGCGGCCATAAACGATAAAGATAATATATTTTGCTTTAAAAAGGCCACTCCTAGTAACAGTGGCCTTTTCCTTGTTGACAAACAACCCAAATTCTGATATACTAGATTTGTGAGCGAAATAGATTACAATTTGATGTCGGAATCGGAGCAACTGGCCGCTGTTAATCAAGATGGTCATGTCATTCGATTTATCAAAAAGCCAAGCGAAAACATGCAATTAGCTGCGGTTAATCAAGATGGATGTGCTATTCAATATATTAAGAATCCAAGTGAAAAAGTGCAATTGATGGCTGTGAATCAAAACGGTGTTGCTATTTATTATATTCAAAATTCAAGTGAAGATGTGCAATTGGCGGCTGTTAATCAACATTGTTGGGCCATTTATTTTATCAAAAATCCAACAATTTCTATTCAAATGTTGGCAAAATTTTTATCTTGATATACATTTTAAAATATATTGACAAAAACATTTTTCTCTGTTATTCTCAAAAAGAAAGGAAAATTAATGAAAAATATTTTTTTAAAAAACGGCGATATTAGATGTGCGCTTCATACTATTATACGAGGTATGCAAGCTGATGAGTGGAAACCAGATTATATTGTTGGATTTACACCAGATAGTATTATTCCAGCGGTTATGTTAGGAGCGTATTTAAATATCCCAGTTCAATCATTGAATATGGATTGCTCTGATGGTTCAATGTCAGCAGATGCATTTGGTTACGAAGATAATCAAATTAAAAATATTTTGGTTGTGGATGCTTATAATGCAACTGGTAAAAATTTTAAATGGTTAATGAATGATTGGCAAGAATCATCTTTACCTGATGATGAAAAATGGAAAACTGTTTGGGGAAATAATGTTCGTTTTGCTGTTATGATAAACGACATTGCAAGTGGTTTTGAGCAAACTATTTATAGTGGTTTGGAAATCGATAGTAATGAAAAAATTCAAAATTTTATTTTTCCATGGTCTTTTTGGTGGGAAGTATAAATAGTATATAAAGATTATGGAGGGTGTAGTTCAGAGGCAGAACGCTAGGTTGTGGCCCTAGTAGTCGGGATATCATAATTCCCCATCCTCCCCAAAATTTGATAAATAACAGCATGAAACAAATTAGAATCACGACAAAAAATTTAGACTACCCAACAGATAATGATTGCTTCATATCAGAAGATGATCCTATTCATGAAATAAAGAAATCAACAATGCTTGGTGGGTTGGGTTCAGGACCAATAATGAGTGCTGAAACAGCAGAATTAGTTAAGAAATATTTTAATAAAGGAGAAGATATGGCAATGCCTAAGAAGTAACACGCTGGTATAAGGGAGGCCAGCATTGCCATGAATCATCCATATAATCGTGCAGAAAGAAGATACAATCGTGCGCGAGTCATTGAGGCTCGTAAATTTATTAAATTACATATTTTTAACCAATGGGAAACTAAATACGATTTATTTATAAAACAAATAATAAACCCTTTAATAGATATAAATTATTTAATTGAAAGATTACATACAGAAGACTTATCAGATTTTCCAGACTGGATAATTGAATATGGAAGATATGCAAAATTTAATTTAAACTGTGGTTGCAAAAGTTGCCACTATTACAAATATTACAAAGAAAAACGAAAAAGACGCCGTTCTTTAAAACAAATAGATTTGGATTGGGAACGACAATATAAATGAAGATTAAATTAAAGCAGACTTTGGTCTGCTTTTTTATTTGGCTAAATAAGTAGTATGATACTTCGTTTATATCACAAAACTTTAATAACACTGCACATTGTTCTAATTGCAGCGGTAATATTTCTATGTGTTGGTGGATTTATTCTGGGAAATCATCTGAATCAAACATTGACTTTGATTGATTCAGATGCAACCGACTTACATATTACTTTGACAGCTATTAATAAACCAGATAGTGGAACATTGGTATCTATGGATAAATTAATTTATACATCAAAATCTGTGTTAACACATACTGATATGTTTTTAAATCATGAAGATAAACAGCTATCTACTCTAGATAATCAAGAAGCAACATTATTTTCTGATTTTCATAATGTTGCTACTAATGCAAATATAGAGTTAACTTCGTTTAATGAAACAACAAAATCTGCTACTAAAGCCACCGATGCTTTAACTTCTGATTTAAATAAATTCCCTCCAATGATTGATAATTTTGATAATTTAATATTAGATACGGATACACAAATAAATGATCCATCAATAAATAAAATTTTAAATTCAATGGCTAATACTGGAGTTCAAATTGAGGGTATTACAACAAATACAAATAAAGTTACTACTCATTTAGAGCAAGTTATTGATTCACCGAAAAAGAAAACAACATGGCAAAAAATTCAAACTGTGTGGGGTATTATTTGGCAAATTGCGATGATTGCTAAGTAAATTACCCAACTGCTAAAGCAGTTTGGGCTTCTTGCTTCTGTGGTTTTCTTTTCTGCTAAATAAAAATAATGAATAACAAACTTAGAAAAACAGAAAACGGTTATGCACATTGGTGTAATGGATGTGAAGAAATGCATTCATTACCCAATAGTTGGAAGTTTAATGGTAATTTAGAAAATCCAACATTTACTCCAAGTTTTTTACATTCTGGTTTTGTTAGAGAAAAAATAAAAGGTATATGGACTGGTGAATGGATTAGAGATGTTAATGGTTTATTTATTCCATTTGTTTGTCATTATGTATTGACTGATGGAATATTAAATTATTGCGAAGATTGCACACATTATTTACGTAGTAAATCTATTCCATTACCTGAAATTCCAAAGAACCAATAAAGGAGAATGATATGAGTTATTGTTTAGGAAGAAAAGCAGTTGTTACAGATTCAAGAACTAAGAAATTAGGTGCATATATTGGTGCATCTTTGCCATTACCACCAATTAAAGTTGATTGGACAAAAGGTGTAAAAAATTATGGAGTTATGTTAAATGACAAAATTGGAAATTGCACGATTTGTGGAGTAGCCCATGCAATTCAAGTTTGGAGTAATAACACTGGAACAGAAGTTACTGTTCCAGATAGTGATATTTTAGCAATGTATGAAGCGTGGGATGGATATAATCCAAACGATCCTAATTCAGATAACGGTGGGATAGAATTAAATGTTTTAAAAAATTGGAAAAATTTGGGATTTTTTGGGCATAAATTAGCTGCATTTGCGACAGTATCTCCTTTAAATACTCAAGAAGTTAAACAAGCCATTAATTTATTTGGAGGTATTTATATTGGGATGCAAGTTCCAAATTATATTATGTCTGATATTCCAAGTTATTGGGATATTGCAGATGATAGCACTGGAATTGATGGCGGTCATTGTGTTTTTGTTGTTGGATATGATCAACATTCATTTACTTTTATTTCTTGGGGTAAATTATATCAAATGAGTATTCCATATTGGAATAAATATGTCGATGAGGCATATGCGTTGATTGGATTGGATTTTTTTAACACACAAAATATTGATCCAGAGGGATTTAATTTAACTCAATTACAATCGGATATTGCTTTAATTCAATAGGAGATATATAAATGGCGGTATTTCAAAATGCTTTTAATTTTATGATTATTAATGAAGATGCTACTCAGGCACATGCTATTGTGCCTGATTCACCACCGGGATCATTTGCTATTTCTGGTATTAACAGTGCGTCATTCCCAACACAATATACAGCAATAGCTGCGTTACCACAAAGTCAACGTGGACCAGCAGTTGAAAATTTTTATCAAGCTACTTTTTGGAATAAGTGGTTACAGAGTTTAATTTCTAATGATCTTGCAATGCGTGTATTTGACACGTCTGTTAATATGGGTATTTCTCCGGCAGTTAAAATTTTACAAATTGCTATTAATACATTAACTACTCCATCGATCATTGTTGATGGACAATGGGGTCCAAATACTGTTGCAATGGCAAACAAATTAGGTGATGGTTTAGTGAGTGCTTTTAAATTTGCAAGAGTTGCACACTATGAAGCGATTGTAGCTACAAATCCAGCGGATCAAAAGTATTTGAAAAATTGGTTAGCGCGTGCGGGAAAATAATTAAATACAATCATATGGAGATATTAGAGTAACTCCATATTTTTCACATCCCTCTTCCCACATTTGATCATCATCAACTAATATTGAGACTCCAATGTTTTTACAAATAATTGGTTTCATATATTTTACATATGCTTCGTCTGAAGTCATTGGTCCTTCTATATATCCCATATTTCGTAACTTGAATTGTCTAATTCCGTGTTTATACTTTACAGGATCAGCCCCAATAATTTTTTGAAAAAGATTTATGGAAAATTTTGGATCGGCATGTTTAAAATCATCTTCAATATAAGCTCTTAATAATCCATCGTCTGGTTCAGATGTAATTAAATAATGTTTGATATTTGGATGATCCATAATAAATTTTCTTAATGTATCCGATGCTGGTCCCATTACAAGAGTTCCAACCATATCCCATGCAATAGCTGGTTGTTTCTCTAAAAAGTTTAAAGAATGATTAATCTTCGTTGTTTCTTTTTTTCTATAATCTGATATATCTTGAATAACTAATTTTCCTTTGCAAAATGGACATACTTGTCCACTGCTTGTTTTGGTTTTTGGATCAAAATTATGAATATATCCTTCTCCATCACAATGATAACATGGTATTGTAGATTCCGTTATTTTATTTGATTTTACTTGATGAGTAATTTCAGCTTTTTGTGGTAAAAATAATTCAATATGATCTACTGAATAAGTCATAAATCCTTGTTCTGTTGGGTTTATTTTTACACCATACTTATGTGCATCGGTTTTACATACCATGCTTTTATTAGCTTCTTTTGCCCATGCTTTTAAATCTGTCCAAAGATACCAACTTTTATTTTCATCTTTCATGCCTTTAGGAGCAATATGACTGTATATTGGACCACTCCACCAAAAAGTTTTAATTCTCATTTTTTCTTTGAGTTTTGGTTTTAAGGTGTTTTCTAATTTTCGGCGTTTATCCCATAATGAAGCATATAATTCTTTAAATTCTGCATCATCGGTTCGTCCTTCTTCTTTTGCTTTGTCCCATTGTTGCATAATACTAGTAGTGCGAAGATTAACTGGAAAAAGAGATTCCATTTTATGTGCGGCAAAATATTTATCCATAGCTGGATAAGGAAAAGCCCACATTCCTCGTTTTACGGGTGGCACATTGTCACCTGAATGAATTTGTTTTTGTGCATTTATTTCGCCAACACGTTGCATTAATAATGCGCCGTTTTTAAAACGGAAATCAGTTTTCTTAGTATATTTTTCGGAAGATTCTGAAATTTTTCCATTGGATTTGAGTAATGGAGGTCTTCCACCTTTTTCAAGTTTAAATCCAAGTTTCGCCGATTGTTTTACATCTTCTCCGGGATGAATGTCACATGTTATCGCCATCGAAAATCGAGGATCGAGTGCTTCTTCTTCGTTTTGTGGAATGTAACCACCACCTTCATTTATAAATTCATTAGCTTTCATGATGGTATTTATTCTAAAGAGAGTATAAATGATTTTAGGATATTATCTAAATTATCTAATTTTGTATATGGTATAGCAAGAAATGGTATGTTGTTGTTTTTACAGTAAGTAGATTTTATTAGATCGTTTTTAACAATACTGTTATATCGAGTATTGGATAAGTCTTTATTTTTTGATCCAAAAGCAAAAGGTCTATAATGTTGTTCACCTTGATATTCTATCAAACAATATAGTTTATTATTTTTTAATATTGCAAAATCGAAAGGTAACGTTCTAATGTTTTTACAATCTTTAATTTTATATTGACGTTTAAAAATAATACTATTTTCTAAGAAAAATTTTCTTATTGTTTGCTCACCTTTCGATTCCTTGCACATGGGACATCCTTGGCCAGTTAGATGAGAGTTTGGTTTTTGTAAAAATTCACCGTGATTTGGACAAACAATTATAACTTTTATTTTGTTTCCTGTATAAAATACATGTTCATAATTATACTTATATTCATGTATTTTATTAGCCTTTATTATAAATTCCTCTTTAGTTGATAATGGTGTTCCAAAACATTTAGGACAACCAACTCCATTGATATGACTTTTAGCAAGCTGATCAAATTTTCCATGTATTGGGCAAATTATAGTAACTTTTGAATGTGAATTAATATACACTGTTTCACTATAATCATATTTTATTTTTTGTATTAATTCTGATTCTTTAATAAACACATTATGTTTTTTACATAGTTTATTTTTGGAAGAAATTTTTCCGCATTTTGGACAACCTTGCCCCTGTTTATGGTACACAGGACATTGTTCAAAACGTCCATGAAATGGACATATAATTATAATTTTTGTTTTTTCATTTACATATATAGATTCAGAATAATCAAATTTTAAATTATGTATAACATTTGATTCACGAATAAAAATTTCAATATTACTTTTTTGTTTTAAACTAGACTGTTCATAACCACATTTATTACATCCATACTTGAAATGGTTTGATGGTGTTTGTGCAAAACAACCATGAATTTTACATATGATATTAATTTTTGTAGTTGAATTTATATAAATTGCTTCTGAATAATCAAATTTATCATAATGTATATCTTGTGCTCGTTTTTTAAAATATTCGGTGTTATAAATACCCATAGCTGATTGTCTCCGATGACATTAGAGCAGTTGGGTGCTGATACACCGCGAACTGCGTTTATTTTTAGTGAAAAAGTAAATATGTTCCAATACAGTTTGGATCAGTTGCCGAAATATCTCCCTCTCCCGGTGCAACCACCACGTTTACCTTTGTTTTTCCATCTAGTTCATGGGCCATTTTCTTTTCCATAAATTCTTCATATGATAAAATTGTATCCTTGTCAATTTTATATTTATCAGCTAATCTATCTTTGAATTCATCCCATGCTTCAGGGTTTTTAAATTGAGTAGCTCCTTCTGCATTCTTAATGATTTTATTTCCTTCACGAGCAATTAAATCAAAGAACATATCTTTAGGAACAACTTGACTATATTTTGCAGCATTTGGGCCAGTAATATTAACTAACTTGCTTTGAGTTGATAAGGCACCAGCACTAAAATTCAAAACAAAATTTTCTGGTCTATCTTTTGAGTTAGCAGCCGAAGCAATTTTTGTATATGCATAAAACAAGTTGTTGGGAAATGATCTTGCTACCCCAAATGCCATATTCATATATTCTGGACTAAAAAAATCTCCACTATCATGAAATCTGATTGCAACCTTTACTTCAATATTATCTATATTTTTCTTTGGATTTAAACTCCATTTATCCCAATAATCAATTGCTTTTTGAATTTCTCTACTCAATTCAGAAGCGAAACCCTCTGGATCGTTCAATAAAAAATTCAAGGTCTGGGTTTGTTTCATACTTACCGCTTTAAACATTATATAACTTCCTTTCTTTGCATAGCAAAAAGTTTTGCAAGCACCAGCACCCGGACAAGTATCAACAACTACAAAATCTCCAGTTTCTTCATTAACAGCTAAACCTTTTAATGCAGGAAGACCAACATTATAATATTGATCGGCTGTGCCATCACTATGTTTCATTTTTTCATTTTGTTTGAGTAAGGATGTTGGGCGTCTTGTAATTGCTTTTTTTAAAGCATCTAAATCATAATTTTCTCCAGATTCATTTTTAATTTCTATATTGTTACCATGAATATATGGAAGATTATAAGTATCCATTTTATCTGGTTCGTTGTTTTTAATTCTACCGATATAATCTTGTAACTCTACTTCTGGAGCTACACGATATTTGGAACCCAATCCAAAATCAGCTTCATCAAGTATTTCATCTTCGTCCAAATCTTCGGCTTCAATATTATTTTTTGGATAACCCTTCTCTATAAATCTATCTATAGGAATAATTGTTAATCCATTTAATTTCGTCTCTAAAATTTCCCAAGCTCTCATTTTTAAATCTCCTAAGTTATTTATCCATTTGATAAATAAGAATGCAGTTCACGAGAATGCAATCTCCAACTGCTCTAACGCCCAAGGAGGCAATCAGCTATGGATATTTATCCTATCACCTTTTACCAAGACAATAGATTTTATGTTTATATGTATTTGCGGTCTAAAAAATCACAAAACGGCGATATTGGATCACCTTATTATATTGGTAAAGGTTCTGGAAATCGAGCTTTTATTAAACACCAAAAAGGAATATCAATTCCAAATGACATTAGTAAAATTGAATTTATTTATGAACTTATGACTGAAAGGGATGCCTTTGAATTAGAAAAATATCAGAGGATCAAGTAAAAGAAATTTATTGTTTATATACAGAAACAAAAATGACTCAAAAAGAAATAGGAGTATTATTTAATTTAACCCTTGGAACAATAAATAATATTATTACAAGAAAGTCTTGGAAGAATGTAATTTTAAATACTTAAGCTAAATACAAATGACTCCAAAAGAGTTTTATGAGTTTAACAATGCTCGTAGTCGGTTAGAACCGAAAAGAGGTATAACAAAATGGGACGCCCAATTAATAATCAAAAATTTCTAGGAGCAAACGCTCCTCATCAGATTCAAGCAACTGTATACGGACCAGCCGATTCTGGATCAACTGCTGGATACTTATCTAAACAAAATTCTCCACATCGTTTTATGGCAACCACTGTTAATGGGACCAGTCTTACTCCTTTTGTAAATGGTGCTGGTAACTTAGTAGTCGGGACTTCTTATGTTAAAGTATTTCCAGAAGGAACACAACCAACAACTCCTGCAACTGGAACAGCAAATTTAAAAGCAATTGCTGCGACAAAAATTGTTTTTGGTGGTTCTGGTTACAATGCAAATGATTATATTACTCTTGTTGGTGGTGTTAATACTTCCAATGCAAATGTAAAAGTCTTAACAGTTAATTCTGGAGCAATTGTTTCAGTGTCTTCTCCGGTTGCTGGAACTCAAGGATATACTGTTCTTCCTGCAAACGTAGCTGCTATTCCAACTGCTAATTCAACAGGAAATGGTTCAGGAGCAATTATTGGATTCAATTTTGGTGTAGAATCTGCTGGTGTTGTTAATGGCGGCGCAGGTTATACTTCGGCTGTTTTTGTAGTTGGAGGAGAAACTGTTGCACCTACATTTACCCAACCAACAGTTGGTGGTGGTGTGGTAGCAACCGGAGCAGTTACAGTTTTAACTCCCGGTATTGTAAATGTAAATCCTGTTGTTACTATCGAAGGTCAGGCTGGAACAACAGAATATGTTAAAACATTAACCAGCATGAATTATCTTAATACATATCAAGGTAATCAATACAAATGGTTTTATAAAGATCAACCAATTCCATCTGATTATGCAACTCTTGGAGTTAAGGCTGCATACTTAGACACTATCTAAACTATAATTTTTAAATACTTTAAAAGGAGCTATTTAGATAGCTCCTTATTTTTGCACTAAAATTATAAATACTTATGAGGGTATAAATATGGCCGATGAAAAAACAGTGGAAGTTACTAAAGAAGTAACCGAAGATAAATCTAAAGAGTTAACACCCAATTCTTCTGTGGTTATTCATCAGACTACTCAACACACAGAGACAAATAATTGGGATAAACCTTTTTGGCGTAGTGTATTTTCCACTGAATATGGAACTGGCAGCACTTCCAGAATATCTTCAATGATTGTTATCTTAGTGTCTTTGGGATTAGTATCTTATTTGGTCATAAAAAATAATATTATTCCGGCAGATTTGTTGGAATTTGGATGGTTTGCCTCATTATTAATAACTGTTGTATATTCTCCATCAAAAATAGCGGAAATCTTCAAAACTATTTCGAAGACACCTAAGAAATAGTTTGTCTAATTCCAACTATCCATAATAAATCATTTAATTGAATAAATGGTAAACATTTTGCTTCATATATTGGATCAAGTAAAACAGATTTATTTTTATCAATATAACATTCTTCGCTTTTAGTATGATAATCTAAATCTGATTTAATTATTTGACATTGTGTTTGCCATCCAATTGGTGCGTATTTATTTAATCTTTTTATAGGATCGGCTCCAACTTGAATACCTAAAACATGTATATGTTCAAGATTATAAATTATTAATCCATTGAGTAATCCAGCCAATGACATACCGGAACCAACAGGAATAATTATTCTATTAATATTCGATGGAATATTAATTACTTGTTTTTCTGTTTGATGAATAGCTTCTGAACATTCCATCCCAAACGGAATTTCTCTCCATCCTAATTTTAGTGCATCTTCTCTAGCACGAGCAATAATAACATTGTTATAACCTGCTTTATGCTGAATAATTTCAGCGCCAACAGCTTGTGCTGAAATTAATTCAGGTGATAATTTTCCTAGTGGTGTATGAACATGACATGGTATATTAAGTTTATTGGCAATATGAGCTACAATATTTGCTTGTGGTGATTGACGAGAACCAGATGTTACTAATCCATTAGCTCCTTGAGATAATTCCCAACATGTTCTTGCTTTACCTCCACGAACTCCAGCAATACAAAATAAATCATCTCTTTTAACAAAATAATCTTCATATTGTTCCACTGGCGTAATATCAAATAAATTTATCATTTACACAAATCCTGTGTTAATTTTATTTTTTCAAGAATTACTTCTGTATTAAGACTAGCCCAAATTCCCGGATGTAACGGTTTTGGATATTTTTCTATATTTGTCCAAGCATAACCACTATGTTCCGAGTTAAGAGTTGGAATAAATTCATTTTCAATTACAAAAATAAAAGAATGATATGTAAATTCTTCATCCATACTGGTGAATGTTTCCAAGGGAATTTGTTTTAATACCTCTGGAAACTCGCCAATTTCTTCTAATAATTCTCTACGCAGTCCATTAGACACATTTTCATGCGAGTTTAGTTTTCCTCCAACAAGCCCCCAAGTATTCTTAGTTCGTGTGTTATTACGAAGTAAAAATAAAAAATGTTTGGATTTAAATGCGTAAAAAAGAACACCCGCTGCGATCATAGTATTATCTTACCTCCATATTAATAAGATCGGGGTGGTTTGGTTTAAAATCTGTTACATATTCACCATCTAACATATGTCTATATGCCTTCCAACCAATATATTTTCCGTGTCTTACATCATCACCCTCTGCTACACAAACATGTTCAAACGGAGATGCGTGTAATGGAACATGATAACGAAGTCTATTATATAAGTTTATATCTTCGTTATAATCTCGTATTCCTTCTTGAGTTAAATATGAAGTTCTAGCACAACGACCTACGGAGATTTGTATAATAGCATCGCACAATGATGGAGATACTGCATTAACTCCAATTTGCTTTCCTAACCAATTGAAAATATCTGTATATTCTCCTTTACGAATATATGGTGTATGCCATTCACCCGGTTTAATAATTTGTGGAGTTGAAGTAAAATATTCCTTTTGTGCCATATATGCTTGTTTTTGAATTTCTGGTTGAGCATCTGGATGACATCGTAATGCAAAGTAATTTGACCAAGCGTGAGAATCTCCAGTTACACAAACAGTTATCCATGACCAAGGTTCAATAAGTCTATTCACTATTTGTTTATGAACATTTAATCCAAGACCAGTGCCTTCGCATATACAACAATCTGATTCTATAATACCTTCGCCGTTACATATTAAACATTTTTGTGATGCCATTTCTGAAGCAATACGAACTGCCTCATCCCTTGCTTCAAGCCATTTTGCAATTGCTTTTTCACGTTTAATACCAGTTAGTTCTTCGTTTGCTTGCATACCAGATTGATTGATACCCCAATGTTCTGGAATGAATGGGTCTTCCATTACTTTTTGAACTGTTTTCTTAAACGGAATAGCTCTGCTGCTTGATGCATTACGAGCAAAGGCACAATGTGTATTGAATTCTGAATGTACAATTCGTGGATGTGTCAATTGCATTGTTGTTAGACGGTGATCATTGCATATAGAATCCGCTATTATTTTTGCTTCAAACATTTAAGAACTCCTCGTTTGTTTTTCATTGGCCATTTATTTTTAAAGATTGGTATTCTTCATCTGTAAGTGGTGCGATATTTCTACTTTCAAATAGCATATCTAAAAAGTTACGGAAATGTTCCAAAGATTTATTATCAATTGTTTTTGTTTCAGCTTCAAAAATTAATTTATCAACAGAAGAATCTTCGTTTGTAATTAAAAAAATTAATTCGGGAACATAGGTAACTCTATTTAAAGATGTAATTTTTTTTATTTGTCTCATTACTTTTCCTTTTTTGGAAAAAAATCCTTTCCATATATTTTTTCCTTGTCTAATCTATCATTTCTATCATTAGCTCTTTTTAATTCTTTTGCAATAGGTTCAATAGTCCAAATTAAACCACCAAGCATTATTATAAAAATTAACATATCCATATTTTAATATCCTTGTTCTTCAAGTAAATTTATATTCAAAATTACTAAATATGCATATGCATAACTGTGAGATTTGCGGAATGTATAGCCATCATTATTTTCTCTATTCCATACTGTTTTACTAATAATATTCCAAGGCAAGCCTTGAAGATGTTTTTTACCGGGTCTTATTATAGCTAAAAACATCGATAGTTTTTCAATAGAATCTATAGGTTCCGATAACTTCTTAATCATATCAGAATAGTTGCTAATATGCACGAGTTTATTTACAAAATCTTTTTCAAGTAATTTTTTCCAATTTGGTTCTCTCGATATAAGTTCTTCAAGATGTGCAGGGGATTTTACCATTTTATATACAGATTGATTAAGAAAATCTATCTTAAAATAACCAAGTTCTTCTGATTTTTTATAATTAATACTGGCTAAACCTGTAATTGGATTTTGTGGAGCTAGTGTTATATAAACTCCCGATGGATGTTTAGAACCATTTTCCAAAATGGCCGCAGTATGATCTATATGAGAAAGTATATCGTTTCTTGAAGGAAAATCTAAATCTACATCCATTATAGTTCCGCATCCTTACATATTTTTGTAAATTGTGTTACTTCCATTGGATATTTTTCAAGCTGTATTTGCCATCTCGAAGGATCAACCCATGCCCATACTAATTCTAAATCACCTTTATTCAATGATTCTAACCACCCTCTTCCACTCTCACTACAATATATTACCCAACCACTCACCCATGCTTTACGAACATCCGTTAATATTCTGGCAGTTCCAGCTTCAACAAAATATTTGTTATATGGTTTATTAACTTCTTCTCCCCATGATATTATTTTTTGAAAACTTCTTTGAAATGCATCCCAATTATCTTCTATAAAAACATAATGTTGCAAGAAACAATCATATATTTCATCTTTATTCCATTGATCTATTGAAACATTTAATTTTAAAAGCCAACTAAGATATTGTTTCGGATTTAAACATTTAATATCTATAACAAAATGACCCCATTTAAGACATGCAAGATAAAAATTGCTTTTTCTAAAATCTTCTTCGTCATTCTTTTTATCATTACCAAAATATGTATGTTGGATGGAAATAAATGCTTCAAATCCTAATCTTGAAAAAGTAGCATCTTTTTGATTAAATCGTCTGCGCTGTTCACACATATGCATTGTTACTGTGTTTTCATTTGAAAAGGTTCTTTCACAGAATTTACATTTAAATGAACCACGTGGTTTAATAACAACGGATTCTTTTGAAGTCTTAATATATTTTGGCTTTTTTATAGGTTTTTCAGATTTTTTTCGTCGAACCCGCGTTGCGTTTTCAGCCATTCTTTTATTTCCTCTTTTGAATTTACTCGTAGCATTAAATCAATATCATTGCTTTTACTATCTGGAAAACATTCCATTAAAATATTTCTTAAAGAATTACTGCTTTCTCGTTTTGCATTACCAAGCCAATAATGTTTTTGTTTTCCAATGCTTGGAGAAGCCGCACATATACATAACCACTGTAATTTTTTATGCTTTTGAATATCCCAAAAATTTGAATTAATATATTCATTTGTTGCAATAGTATAATATTTTGATATATCAGTAATCCCTTCGACTGTTGAAAACCATCGCATCAAAAGATAAGGTGAAAATTGTTTCTTTTGATCATTGGTTAGACGATCATAAAAATTATAATCTTTTTTGTCTGCTGCTGACATAATATTCCAGATAGCTAATTTATCATTATACTCTTTTTTTGATTTTATTGCCATTATTTAATCTCTTTAGAATTTTTTGTAGATACATCTACTATAGCTTTATATATGGCTGTTACATGATTTCCTGTAGCTCCCATATACCCATTGTATTCATTTGGAACATTTATATCCCATCCTTTAATTTCTTCCCATATTGCCATCCAAACAAGATCATCAAACATATATGGTTCTGGATTAGAATAATTATGGAACATAGTTTATTATTACTCTTATTTTAAGAAATGTCAAGGGTAAATATTCATTGAATATTTATATTACAGAAAATTTTATAGAAAGAGCAAATATTGTTCATAATTTTAAATATTCTTATATATTAACAACATACACTGGTATATTCAATAAAGTAATAATTACTTGCCCATTACACGGAGAATTCAAACAAAAAGCAAATGATCATTTGGATGGATGTGGTTGTCCTAAATGTGGATTAATATCGGGTGCTAAGGCAAGAACAAAAACAACAGCTTGGTTTATTAATTCTGCCATGAATATACATAAAGATAGATATTTTTATGAAAAATCAATTTATAAAGGATGGAATATTAAATTAATAATAACATGTCAGAAACATGGAGATTTTTTAATACGTCCAAATAACCATTTAACTGGTCAAGGGTGTTATACATGCGGAATGGAAGCAACAGCAGCAAGCTCTCGTTATTCTCTTGAAGAATTTATAACATTAGCAACGGAAATCCATAGAAGAAAATTTTCCTATGAACGAGCAATATATGTAAATTCAAAAACAAAAATAATTATTACTTGCCCATTACACGGAGATTTTAAACAAGAACCTATTAGTCATTTAAATGGATGTGGTTGTCCTAAATGTATAAAATCTAAAGGAGAACAAGCTACAGAAAATTTTTTGCAAGATTATAATATCGATTACAAAGTTCAGTTTAAAATACCAGAATGTAAAAATAAAAAAGTATTACCCTTTGATTTTGCAATATTTTTAAACCAAAAATTAATAGGTCTTATAGAATTTCAAGGTGGACAACATTATAAACCTATAAAATTTTACGGTGGAAAAATAGAATTTGAGAAGTTACAAAAAAGAGATATGATTAAATTAAATTATTGCGCCAAGAACAATGTTCCATTATTATTAATTTCATATAAAGAGAAAAATATTTCTGTCTGTATTAAAAATTTCTTGGATAATTTACCACGCATTTGAACTTTGAATAATTTCTAATGATTTTGGCATTTCTCTAACTAAATAAATACATTCTGGTCTATGACAATTTTCAAGTGGAATACATAATAATTGACCAGTTTTAGTTTTCGGCATAAACCATTTTACGGCTGGTAAAACATCTTCTACTTCCAAATGTAGATAATCAGCAGTGAAAGATGACATTGGATTCACTGAAAAAGCATTAAAATGTCGGGAACTAATACTTGTAATTGGATTAATTTCTAAATCTCCACAAGTTGGTTCACCAATTAAAATTTGATAATCCGATGGGACATTTAAAAAATAATTTTTTTCATTTTTACGCGATTTGTTTGTAGTTAGACGTAACTTTATTGTTGGTGAATAGAAAGATTCAAGCATTAATAATGGAACGCAAAAATAATCTTTGAATCCCGTGCTATTATCGAAAACCCAAAAATACAAATCACATTGATCTGGAATTAAATTTAAATCTATAGGATTGTTTTCTTCATTTAATATAAGCATTCTTTTATTATAACTCCTTACTTATCAATTGTCAATGTGTTTATTTTTGCCATATAACTTTTTGAATTGAAAACGGAAACTTTTGTTCGTTATACCATTTTTTTCTAGAAGTAAGATGTCGTTTGCTGAATTTACACGTGGAACATATATCTAAAATAGTTGCGTGATTTTTATCAAATGCAGTTCTCAGAACTCTTCCAATACTTTGCACCGTCCGAATAAAACTTTTACCCGGTTCAAAGAGAATTAATGTATTTAATCTTGGAACATCGATCCCAACAGCCGCAATACCACTGGTTGCAATAATTACTTTACTATTACTGATTTTAACTTCATCATAATGTTCTTTACGAATAGATGATTTTGTAGCACCAGATAAAAATACACTATCTGGTATCAATTTTTGTAATTTTATACCTGTTTCTTTTCTTCCAACCAAAACTAACACATTTCCAGTTAATGCAGCGTTGGTTATAAGAGAAGATACATATTCTAAACGATCTTTATCTGTAACCAAAAAATCATATTCCGCTGCATAATTAGTAAATTCTCGGTTGTCAATCATTTGATGAATTTTAACATCGCATGTGCTAATAATACCAACATCTTGTAAATCAGATGTAGCCAATTTATGAATAACTTCACCAATGGAAATAGTAAGATTAATAATTTCAAATGGTTCTTTTGGAATAGTTCCCGTTAATGCCCAACGAATTGGAATATGTGCAAATTCCTTACACATCATATCTTTTAATACAGTGCCACGAATTCCATGTGCCTCGTCAACTATTACAGCAACAACATTATCTATAAAATCAGAAAATGTTACTGGTTCTCCAATTCCAATATCAATTGCAGATTGGTGAAGTTTTTCAAGACTTTGCCACGTGCAAATAGTATGCTTCTTAAAAAATTCTTTCCTATCGCCATAATATACACCAACATCTAAATTTAACATTTTGTAATATTTTTCAGTTTGTGTAATCAAATCTTTATTTGGAACAATAACTATACTTCTTCCATATTTTTCTACTTTTTTAGATAAAATAGAAGTTATTAAACTTTTCCCCGATGAAGTTGGCATAGATTGGATGCCCTGTAAATTTTTCAAGAATATATTTATTGATTCTGTTTGATGATCACGTAACATAATTGGTTGACCAGCAATTGGACTATCTTCTGGCCAAACAAAATTAGATACACAATTATTATCAATTTGGTCAAAAACAAAATCGCGATTATATGTTCTTTTATCCTCAAGTTCAATCTCATAATCTTGTTCTGTAAGATATTCTATAATTGGTTCCAATAAATTGATATAAGTAGCCCCACCAATAGTAAAATAATATACACATCCATCCCATCGACCCAACCTTACACTAGGAATGAATCTATTTGCAGGATTAAATATTTTACTTTTTTTATAAAGATATTGACGATCTTTCGCATCTAAATTTTCAAATTTACAATTTACTTCATCAATAATTATTAATTTTGCTTTTTTCATCTATCTCTCTTATATAAGTGTCCATAATAGTTTCTATATTATCTTTATCCCAATATGGAATTATTAGTAGTGGAATTTTATTATTTTCACAATATTCTTTTTTGATTTTATCTCGAACTTTTATAATTTCAAACATCTTTTCCGGTGTTTGTTTTTTGCTTCCAAAAGAAGAGGCAGAATAATGTTGTCTACCTTGATATTCTATTAGAAAAAGCAAAATATTACAACTGAATACTGCAAAATCAAAAGGTAATGTTTTCTTATTTTTACATTTTGAAATTATATATCCTTTTTGATAAATTAATTCTTTTTTATTTAAAAAGTTTTGTATAATAATTTCTCCATGTGATGATTTACATATTTGACATCCATATCCAGCATAATGATTTCCCGGAAACTGTTCAAAAATACCATGTATTTTACATCTAATTTTTATTTTTGTATTACGACCAATATATTCGGAACAGTCATATTCATATATATCATCATGCACTAATTTTGATTTGTTTATGAAATGTTTTGTAGTTTGTTTACTGCGCTGTGCTCGGTTTTGAACATTGCATTTTGGACATCCAAATCCTTGTAGATGAGATGCTGGAGATTGCTCAAATTCATGGCCAATATTACATATAATTGTTCCTTTGGTATGAGAGGTTTTATAAACAAATTTATTATATAAAAATTTATTATTGTATATTAAGTTAGCTTCTTTAATAAAAGTAATTAGTGTTTTGGTTCTGGTTTCTAAATTACAAAGAGGACATTTACTACCAGTTAAATGACTATTTGCAATTTGTTTAAAAATTCCATGTTTTCTACATCTAATTTTTATTTTATATAAAATACCGCTATATTCAGAACAAGTATAGTCAAAAATATCACCATGAATTAATTTTGCCCTTTCAATAAATTCTTCGGTTGTGAGTTTTTTATAAGACATATCTTATTTAACATCATATACTATAACACAAAGATATACAAGAAAAATCTGTTAACGATAAATAGTTTTATAGAATAGCGTAATGGAGTGTGGTTTTATGAATACAACTGCTGAATTTTTACGTAGTTTAGCTAATTTAATTGACGCGGCTGCATTGGCACCAGTGCCAACTATATCACCTGTTCCTCTTGTTCCCCAACCAATTATACAAACAGTAACAAAAATTGAACCGGGTGGTAACGAAGATAATTTTACAGATCATGTTGCTACTTCAGATGAAACTGATGCAATGGTTCCACCATTACAACAAAAAATAGAATTATTGAAAAAAATTGCAGGAGTTGATTCGGTATATGATGGCGAAGCATGTGATTGTGAAGGGGAATGTGTATGTGGTGCAAAGAATGCTGGAACCGATGCTGAATTAGAAACCATAAAAAGAAATGCAGGATTAGCTGTTGCAACAGACAGCGACTTTCCAGAAGAGTAATCAATGTCAGATAATTTACAAAAAATTTGGTCCAGTAGAGTTCCCGGAGCCAACGCCAATATTTTTATTGGAGAAGCTGGAAAAATTTTCTATGAACAATCTATACCAGAATTGCGATTATCTGATGGTATAACTCCGGGTGGAATTGTTATTGCTTCTGGTGGCGGCGGAAGCCAAGGACCGCAAGGACCACAAGGACCACAAGGCTCATTTGGTGGACCACAAGGTCCACAAGGAGATATAGGAGAAACCGGTCCACAAGGACTTGATGGAGAAACCGGACCACAAGGAAGTATTGGAGAAACAGGTCCACAAGGTCCACAAGGAAGTATTGGAGAAACAGGTCCACAAGGAAGTATTGGAGAAACCGGTCCACAAGGAAATCAAGGAACGCAAGGAGTAACTGGAACAACTGGTTCACAAGGAAATCAGGGAAACCAAGGCAATCAAGGAACACAGGGAACAACTGGTGTAACTGGTTCACAAGGAA
>Ga0302268_1000483_pt1 | contig 24722 bp, 14 predicted proteins | sample III_Bog_E2_1_FD_194554 | JGI IMG/M metagenome (GOLD analysis project Ga0302268, IMG submission 194554) | Peat permafrost microbial communities from Stordalen Mire near Abisko, Sweden - III_Bog_E2_1 | ecosystem: Environmental > Terrestrial > Soil > Wetlands > Peat | place: Sweden: Abisko... | reverse complement strand
TTCGACATAACAACCCATAAAAAAACAGACTAAATTCATTTAGTCTGTTTTTAATTATTCTGAAAATATAGGATCTTACCTTGCTTTAAAACAATGTTGAAACGGGATCATATCTACTTTTATTTGTTATTTCCGGATGCTTTTAATACATCAAGTAGTTCCCTAAGATCAACTGTAGCATAGGTTGAGGAGTGATCGGACATGGCATAGGGGATAACAAGCTCATCATTATGGATAAGCGAACCGCATGAATAAATAACATTTGGTACATATCCTTCCCTTTCCGATTCATTGGGGACCATTAACGGACTACTCAGCCTTCCGATTTCAATTTCCGGGTTTTCAAGGTCATACAATGAAGCACCCAAAGAATATTCACGCATGGACCCAACGGCATGCGTAATAACCAGCCAGCCATCTTTTGTTTCAATGGGTGAACCTGCATTGCCAATCTGAACCAGTTCCCATGGATATTTTGGGCGTTGTATTATTTTAGCTGTCCGCCAGATGTTGATGCTGTCTGAAAATGCAATGTAATTATTTACTCCGTCTATCCGGCATAACATGGCGTATTTTCCATTAATTTTTCTGGGGAAAAGTGCCATCCCTTTATTTTGCGCAATTTCACCGTTGATAGGTAAAATTTTAAAATCATAAAAATCTTTTGTGCTGATTAATTTAGGCATAGTTGCCATTCCATCGTAGGCAGTATAAGTTGCATAGTAGGTTATTTCACCATTGTCGTCGATGAATTTTACAAACCGTGCATCTTCAATTCCTTTTTGTTCAGTGGCTGAAATGGGGAAAATGACACGTTCCGAAATAGCGGAATCAATTGAAAAATGAATTTCATAATGGGATGAAGCCAACCACATCATTTGAATGATAATTTTTTGTTGGTCTTCAGTTACATTCGGATCCTTTCTGGCTATATCGATATTTTTCATCAATTCACCATAGGTGAAAAAATCATTCAGATGATCTAATACAAAAGCTGATGAAATAACATTTTTTTGCTCCTGATTTTCTACAAGTGTATCTACTGCAACCGGTGCAATTATATTTTCCTGATGTTGAACTTCCTCAGTTTTTTCTGCACTGGCGGGTACAGTAACACTTCCCTGGTCCTGTAGTTCATTTAGCTTTTTCTGAAATGCTTTTTTGTCGTATACATTTCGTTTAATAACATCTGCCTCTGCCAGCATTTTCCCAACCGGTTCTATGGTAAGATTGTTGTTTTTATCCAGAATTCCTGAACGAAAAACAATTGATGAAATATGACCTTCGCCGGTAGCACGGAAACTAAAAATTACCCTCTTTTCATCTTTGCTGATTTCTGACTGGTCAGGGTGTTCAACAATGGATGGATTAAAAAAAGCAGCCGACTCAATAGAATATTCCATTGTGAAATATGAACCGATTAACGCTTTCTGTGATACACTCAGATCTTCTTCGTTCACTTCAATATTATCAAATATCGGAGCCAGACGGTCAAAATACTTTTCAAAGACCTTTGATATGTTTCTGTGACGCCGGGAATATCCTCTTAATAACTGACTCATAGCAATATTGACATCCTTTTCAGGCATTGCCAATACTTTTCTTATTATATCGGCTGATCTTTCGTCACTTATATATAAAAAACGGGCGATAATCCTGGATGGATCAGGCGAAAATATAAACTTTTTTCTGTTAACTGCTACTTGCATGATTTTAATTTAAAAAAACGGTTTTAATAGTATAACCCCCAACCCTTAACAGAGCTTTTATGGTTGTTGTAATGGATATGTTTATTTGTATAATAGATTGATTGAATACTATTTCTTTGTTGAATAGTTTATATTATCTTCTTTTTTATGAATACTGTTTAAATTGAATGTTGTTTTTCAGGCTTTATTCTTCAATATACTATCTGTTTTCAATTTGTTTTTTTTTGATTGTGAGTTAAATTTCAGTCCAACAAACTGATTTTAAATGAAAATTAAACAACATAATATAAAGTGTTTTAATATTTAATTCAGCCACTTGTAAAATAAAATGTACAGGATGAAGTCCAATTTTTGTATTTGTTATTCAAAAGTACAAAAAATGAACCGTTATGGAATGTAATTAACCATTTAAAATTTTAATATATTCGGTATATCTGAAAATAGGTTGAAATACAGATTGTTAGTTTGTAATTTTACAAAATAAATTTGCTTTATATTGCAATAATATTTCATTAAGTTTACCTGAATGGTGCTATTTATGACATGTCAGATTCGTCAAAGAGAAAGATAAAAAACCGGATAAAACTTTTTCCATATGGAAAACGGAAATAATTAAATTTTCAAACAGAATACCTTTTATATTCTGAATTGATTTATAAATATTTAAGAACATAAAAGGACAATCTTTTTAATATTCAAATTAAACTGAAAAAATAGAATAATTTATAAATCAATTCTATAATTCAAAAAACAATGTCTGGTTTGATTTGTTGTTAGGATGAGTATAAAACTCAGTATCTCAATATTTCAATGAATCTAAATAAACAGAATGCAAATAATAAATTCAGAATTTCCAAATGCAGTAGTTCTCTCTCCTGATAAAGTCGTTAAACATGAATCAAATGATTCTTTCATAAACAAATTCAAATCTACTCTTCACACAGTATTTCATAACGAATACGATATAGACCAGCTAAGTATTGAACGCGGATTACCCTCAAAAGTTTTAGAAAAGATAATGTCATCCAATCCTATGTCCCTTTGTATTCCAAAAGAATATGGAGGAAGAGGTGGAAATGTTCAGGAAAATCTGACACTCTTGTCAGCAGCGTCGTATGAATCGCTCGCTTTGTCATTAACAATTGGTATTAATAGTGCTTTATTTCTCCAGCCGGTTGCAAAATACGGACAGGAAAATGTAAAAGCCCAGATTTTCAACCGTTTTATTCACGAACAAAATATGGGTGGATTAATGATCACCGAACCGGATTATGGTAGTGATGCACTTAATATGCAAACGTCGTATGTTGAAGAGAAAGATCATTACCATATCCGTGGTACAAAACATTGGGCAGGACTTACCGGTCAGGCCGATTTTTGGGTGCTGACTGCACGAAAACAAACTGCTGACGGCAATCTTCAGCGTGATGTCGATCTCTTTGTATGTGATAATAGTGCAGCTCATCAGAAAGTGGTGGTTGATGAGTATTTCGAAAACTTAGGACTCTATCAGATCCCTTATGGCCGGAATATTTTAGACGTACAAATTCCTAAATTGCAACGACTTGAACCAAAAACCACCGGTGTTCAGATGCTGCTTGATTTGCTGCATCGTAGTAGAATGCAATTTCCCGGTATCGGACATGGGTTTATTAAAAGAATGCTTGATGAAGCAATTGCTCATTGTCAAAGTCGTTTTGTGGGTGGAAAGACTCTTTTTTCGTACGACCAGGTTCAGGAGCAGTTGGCAAGTTTACAGGCCAGTTATACAGTTTGTTCAGCACTATGCACAAAGAGCAGTGAACTGGCTGATATTCATAATGATCTAATGCCGTTGGGATTTGAAGCCAATATAATAAAAACTGTTTCGTCGGATTTAATGCAGAAATCAGCGCAGACATTATTGCAATTGGTTGGTGCAATCGGATACAGATTAAATCATATTGCCGGACGTGGTATCGTGGATAGTCGTCCATTTCAGATTTTTGAGGGAGCGAATGATATTCTTTATACTCAGATTTCCGAATCACTGATTAAATTTATGAAAACAGTGAAAGAAACAAATGTTTGGGAGTTCTTAAAAGTTCATCCACTTACTTTCAGATCTGTGGATCATTTAAAAGAATTGCTAAACTTTACTATCGATTTTCAAATGCCACAACGCAAACTTGTAGAAATGGGCAAAGCATTGAGCCGCATTGTTTCAATGGATTTAGTCATTAAAATGGGCGAAAACGGGTTCAGAAAAGACCTTATAGATGGTGCAGTTGCTATGTTACATCAGGAAATTTCAACTCTAATGAATACTTTTTCTTTCAAACAGAACACCATGGTGGTTGAAAATTATGAAGAAGACAGTGCCTGGGCAAATCTGGCAACAACTTAATATTTAAAGTTCCCGATTCTGATCCCTGATTGATTGAAATGCTTTTCCAAGGTTTGAAATGATATCACCGGCAATAAGTGATTCAGTTGATTCAGTTTCTAAAGCTAAATCTCCTGCAGTGCCATGAAGAAAAACGCCTGTTAAGGCTGATTCTGTTGCTGTATAACCTTGTGCCAGTAAAGAAACTAAAATTCCTGTAAGTACATCGCCCGAACCGGCGGTTGCCATCCCCGGATTTCCTGTACTGTTGAAAATGTGATTTCCTTCGGGAGTAGTAATTAATGTATTTGCCCCTTTCAAAATGATTATTACATTGTATTTTTTGGAAGCATGTTGTGCTTTCAAAAAACGTTCATACGACGTATTGCTATTCCCGAACAGTCGGTCAAATTCTTTTGGATGTGGAGTCAGAATGCAGTTTTCGGGAATTTGTTCCAGTATTTCTTTTTGATGGGAAATTATATTCAGGGCATCAGCATCAAATACACAGGGTTTATTCAACTGCTGAATAAATTCCTTCAACATTACTGAAGTTTCAGTATGGGTGCCTATTCCGGGGCCTATTGCTATTGCAGAATAACTATCAGTCGAATCGATATGGGTTAAATAATCGATAGATGAACCGGATTTGAAGATTCCCTCGGGATTTGACGTCTGAACGATAATACGATTTGCTTCAGGGCCATAAACAGTAACCAATCCGGCGCCACTACGGAGTGCAGCTTTTGATGATAATACTGAAGCTCCTGCCATTCCTTTCGCACCGGCAATAATAAGTGCATGGCCGAAACTCCCTTTGTGTGAAAATTTCTGTCTCTTTTTCAGCAGATGGGCTATCTCTTTTTCTTCCAGATAAAACAAATCGCTCGAAGTCTTTTCTATTGCCAGGGGATGAATTCCAATGTCGAGGATTTCCCAATCGCCAACAAAAGGATCATATTCAGCCATAAAAAAAGCAAGCTTAGGAAACTGCAAACTCAGAGTCAGGTCTGCTTTCACTATTACGGGTTTATCAGTCAATGTATTCTCTTCACCCGACAAACCCGATGGAATGTCTATAGAAACAACTTTACAGCTTGTTTGATTGATCCACAGTACGGCATCAGCAAAAATCCCTGTCAGTGGACGGCTTAATCCGGAACCGAAAATTCCATCAATTATGAGTGTTTCACCGGTAATTAGGGGCGCAACAAAATTATCCTGCAATTCAGTCAATGACCCAGGATAAGCATTCAATAACCGTTGCCTGTTTGTTTCACAACCGGGGGACAATGTTTCCGTGTGAATCAGTAAGACATTCACCGTATAATCGCTGTTTAATAACAGGCGTGCCAATGCCAGTGCATCTCCACCATTATTGCCCTGGCCCGAAACTATACAAACAGATGAAAGAATTGGAAAATTTTCAACAATTGAAAGATAAAGTGCATCTGCAGCCCTTTCCATCAGATCGATCGAAGCAATCGGCTCGTTCTCAATGGTGAATTGATCGAGCTCGCGAATTTGTGAGGTAGTGAAAAATTTCATAATTTTGAAGTTTTCAGCATGAATTTATAAACTTAAGTAATTCAAAGAATTTATTGAACTATTTTGATTACAATAATAATTCTACTTTGACAGATTAAAATAATAAAAAAATTAGACAAGATTAACAGGATTAACAGGATTAACAGGATTCATATTATTCAATAATCATCTAAACAACATAAATTTAAGAGCTTTTTTTGGATTATATCATTCCTTTAGGGCACAATTGACATGTTAATCCTGTAAATCCTGTCTAAAAAATAGAATCTGTCAAAGTAGAAATAACATAAATGCAAAAAAGATTGTGCTATGTATTTAACAAATACATCAATAATTAATCTTAATTACTTTAGTACATGACAAAAAAGAATATCATTACTAACAGTCTAATTATATACACATTAAAGAATTATTTCACCATCCCGATAGCTATCGGGATCACAAAAGAATCACAAAAGTTAAGTTTATATTCCACCAAAATCTATATTAAGCACACAAAAGATTTTCGGTTTTTAATATCCGCTTTAAACTCTTTTGTCTTTTTGATATTTATGTTATTTATTTAAAATATAATTGCTAATGTGAATCTTTTGAGTCCTATGTGGTAAATTATTTTGTTGTATGTTATTCAGTATGTATCAATTATGTTGTTGCTTGTTTATTTTGTCATAGACTTAGTTTCATTATATAAACTATTTAATTACAACGATTTAATTTCAGATATAAATTCAACATTATCAAAAACAAAATAAATAGCAATTCTTAAAACTTATCAAAACATTTTTCTAACTCTTTTCAACAATTTAAATACAGAAATAATTGATTAGTAAACAATAAGCAAACAATAAGTACATAAAATAACCCTATATAGAGTTATATTATTAACTTTTTATTATCTTTTTATGTCCTTTTTATGTCTTTATTTTTTTAAAAGTTTCAAAAGATGTAGAAAAAAACTTGAAAGTTTTAAAAAAAAGAATTGAAATTTTTTCATTGATTTTAAAATTAATCTGTATTTGAAATTAACGCTGAATAAATCTCTTTTCATAAATTAAACTTTAGTACATGACAAAAACAATATACTTACTAATAGTCACAAAATAAACATATTAAACAAAAAAACACCATCCCGATAGCTATCGGGATCACAAAAGAATCACAAAAGTTAAGTTTAGATTCAACCAAAGTCAATATTCTGCACACCATAGATTCTCGTTTATTAATATTTGCTTAAAATGCATTTGATATTTTTCATTCTTGTGTTAATTATTGGAATAATATAATTGCTTTTGTGATTCTTTTGTTTCTTATGTGGTAATTATTTTTGTTGCAAGTTGTTCAATATGAATTATTTTTGTTGTTTTTATTTTTTTTGTCATGTACTTTGCCTAATTACTTATAGTTACAATTGAATAACTTTTATATTCCCTTCATAGCGTACCAATTTATCCGGAATCTGAGTTTGTTCAATGCCGGTACCTTTTGTTTTATCTACAACAATAATTTTAAATACACGTTTTTGCAGCATTCCGGGGAATGAACCAACACGTTTCCCAATAATAAGTTCATGTTTAGCTTCAATCCATCTGAACTGAATAGTGGCGGATATTCCTTTTTCGTAATTGTAATTGTCGTTTTCATCTTCATAAAGTACAAAACTTCCATTTGCTCCCGGATAAACCCGTATTTCAAGAGAATCGACCGGTTTTTCTGTCGCATATTGTTCAAAAGGACCCATTGGAATAATCGACCCTGCTTTTACAAATATAGGAATTCTATCAATCGGTGCATTTGAAATGATTGTTTGTCCGCCTGTGAATTGATTCCCTGTCCAGAAATCCACCCATTCAGTGTTGGCTGGCAAATATACTTTTCTGGTTTGCTCTCTTTTTTCAACTTTTTTTTCTTCTGCAAAGATTTCCGGTGTCTTCCAGAATAATTCGCAACGTAACGCTCCCGGAGTGGAATTTTCAGTTTCTAACACAAAATCGTATTCCTTGCCGGCTACCAGATCAACCGTATCTGTATAAGCTTCCACACTCTGATAGGTTAATGGTATAAGTTTCCCGTTTATATAAAGATGTTTAGGTCCATAACATTTAATATGAAACTGATGTTTACCGGTTTGGGTCGGAATTAATTTGCCACTCCATTTAATGGCCATGGTCGAATCGGTAACATAATCCGGACGGCCACTTGCATACCAGTTAATATTGATACATGAATCTGTTTTTTCAAGTGAAAATTTCTTATACTCAGTATCTTTATAATATCTGGCGGTTAACCCCGTTCTCCCATCATTTGTTTTAAAGTAGTTTGAAGTAACAGGCACACTGCTCATTGGGGGACGGTGAAGCATATATTCAGTAACAGGATTAATCATCATGGATGAACCAAACATAAACTGGTCATTGATAGAATAGGTTTTTTTGTCTGTCCCAAAGTCCATTGGGATTCCACGCATAATAGTATAGCCATTGTTCGTAACCTGACTTGCCATGGAATAAATATAAGGCATCAATCTGTAACGCAAATTGTCGAACTTAATTAAAGTAGATTCAAATTCACCAAATTGCCATATTTCACGGGGAGTCTCGGAACCATGCGAACGGAAAATGGGACAGAAAGTCCCTAACTGGAACATACGGGTGTATAATTCCTGATAAGCAGGATCTTTTCCTCCGTTTGTGAAAACGCCGCCATAACTCCCCAGAACAAAAGCGCCTATATCGAATGTCCAGTATGGTATTCCGGACATGGAATGATTTAAACCGGCTGCTATCTGATCTTTATAAATACTCCAGCTGGCCCCGATATCACCCGACCAGGTTGTTGCTGCTGCACGTTGTTGTCCGGCAAAGGTAGATCGGGTAAGGATGTAAACACGTTTTTGATCTGTCTCCAGCCGCTGGTTCTTGTATACCGCTTCTGTAGCTAATAGTGAGTATGGATTCAGATACCTGGCAAATGAACCTAAATGGTTATTTCCCATCCGTTTTAATTCATATTCGGTTGATTCTTTTGTATTTGCGTTCACAATATCAGGTTCAGTTGAATCCATCCACCATCCATCGATTCCTTTCGAGAATAGGCCCTTACTTATGTATTTCCAAAACAAAGCGTCACCGGCCGGATTGTACGCATCAAAATATTTAAATCCGGCCCAGCCAACGGTTGGATAAAGGAGTCCTTTTTGATCCATTTCTTTATAAACGGGAGTGCTTGGTCCAAAGGCACACCATATTGAAATCATAACATGAAAATTTTCTTTGTGTAGAATGTCCATCATTTCGGACGGATTTGGGTATTTCTTTTCATCGAAATAAAGTTGTCCCCAATTTTTTGTTCCATCCCAGTAATCCCAGTCCTGTATAATATTGTCAATCGGAATCTTACGATCACGATATTCCTTTGCAGTACTTAACAGTTCAGCCCGGTCTTCATAATGTTCCTTACTCTGCCAGTAACCGTAAGCCCATTTGCCATACATAGGTGCATGCCCTGTTAAATCGCGGTAACCTGAAATAACCTGATCCATATTCGTTCCCGAAATGAAAAAGTAATCGACAGCACTTGCCACATCCGACCAGATTGAAGTCTCTCGTGCATTGTCATCGAAAATTGTTTTGGAATAATTATCCCACAGGATTCCGTAGTTTTTGGTTGAAATTAAAAAGGGAGAAACGGCATTGGTATTGGTTTGCACCAGTTTCACCGAATGCTCTCGATAGTTGAAATAACCGTTTTGATGTTGCCCCAATCCGTAAATTCCTTCATCGTCAGTTAACTTAAATGCTTGTTTAATGGTATATGCTTTTTCATTTTTCAATTGTTCAGATTGAATTTCGGACTTTCCGCTTTCTTTCAGAAAAGGAATATCTTTACGGTCTGAATATTCTATATGTCCATCTGATTTAGATATACTTACATGAAGTTTATCGGAAAAAAGGGAGATCGTTTTAGCATTTTCTTTCACCTGAATATTTAATTCAGGCAATGCTTTCAGAATCACAACCAGACTTGTTGAGTCGGGAGTAGCACCTTTTACCCATTTGACCACACGAACCATTTCAGGGGAATAAAACTGCACTTTTTGGTTTAAGTTGCCAATTTCGAATTGCACTCCGTTTTTTATTGAAATTACTTTGTCTTTGCCATAAGTTGCCTGTGTGGACATTAAAAAGATTAAAATAAGGGCAATTAAATAATTGTTGATTTTCATTTGTACTGATGTTGGGTTTAAGGTTGGATCTTATTTTTGAAGATATTATTATCCTTTTATCTGTTTTAAAAATGCCTGTATTTTGTAAATGACCTGAATCATTATTCCAGTTTGCAAAGTACATGAAAATTTTTCAAAACAACAACAAAATTGGTTGATTAGTTAATAGGTTGATTAATTAATTAGTTGATTAGTTGATTGGTTGAGAGTTCCGTGTTCTGTGTTAATTGGTTGATTAGTTGATTGATAGAATGGAAGAACTACTCCGGCACTGATCTATTGTAAATTGTAAATGAATAAATTGTAAATGGCTCCGGTTTGTTTCAAAAGTTTCTTTAACCTAAAAGAGACCGACTAAATTTTTTTTAGTTAGTCTCTTTAATAAGAAATTAATACAGAATGTTCTGTATTATAAACTTTTAAATCCTGTCAAATTGCATTCCACTTTTGTTCGATCCACCCTTTCTGTTGATCCTTTTTGAGAAAAGTCCAGGCAACTATCCTGCTTACTTTAGTTCCCTGACCCATAGGAATCGTTTTTATCTCAAGGGCTCCTGCAGTTTTAAGAGCTTCATACACACTTTCAAGATGTGATTGTCTTGATATCTGAGTTGTAAACCAGAAACAATTTGATCCGAACTGTTTACTCTGGCGGATCATATCCCGCACAAAACGTTCTTCACCACCTTCACACCATAATTCAGTGGTCTGTCCTCCAAAGTTGAGGGTAGGAGTGGTGATTTTTTTATGATTCAGACTGCTTAACTTGCGAAGTGTTCCTTCCTGCGCTTCTTCAAGCGATGAATGAAAAGGGGGATTGCATATCGTAATATCGACAGGTTCATTCCTTTCCATGATACCATGAAAAATATCCTTTGTATTTTCCTGAAACCTCAGGTCTATGCTTCTTTTCAAAAATGCATTGTAGTTTACTATTTTGCTTGCCGATTCAAGGGCAACAGGATCAGTTTCCGAGCCGATAAACGACCAACCGTATTCTTTATTCCCAATGATGGGAAAAACACAGCTGGCACCAACACCGATATCCATGCATCTTATTTTGAATCCCTTCGGAATCTTTCCTCCATTGCTACTCCCCAGTAAGTCGGCTGCATAATGGATATAATCAGCTCTTCCGGGTATTGGAGGGCATAAATATCCGGTAGGGATATCCCAGTAATCAATTCCGTAATATTGCTTTAATAATGATTTATTCAACCATTTTACAGCCTTTGGATTGGCAAAATCAATCGATTCGTCTCCATAAGGATTCAACTTCACATATTTTCCCAACTCAGGACAGGTTACTGTTAATAGTTTGAAATCATAACGTTCCCTATGTTTGTTCCTGGGATGTAAGACAGTCTTTTCTGTTGGATGTTCTTTCTTTATTTCGGACATTATGTTGGTTGATTGGTTGATTGGTTGTCCCGATAGCTATCGGGAGGTTGATTGGTTGCGTGTTCCGCGTTCCGTGTTTTGCGTTCCGTGTTAAGGCTTTTAAGTGATGGCAGGCTGGATAACCGGCAGATTGGAATCAGGTATTACTTTATTTAGAAATTTGCGCTTTTTAATTTCATACAGATCGAGTCTGCGGTCTTTCAGGTTTTTTACGGTTCCAAAGCTATGAAGTTCTCTGATCAGGTCTAAATCCACATCTGAAATTAAAATCATTTCGGTATTTGGTGTTGCTTCCGATTTGATACCGGTGGTGGAAAAGGCAAAATCACTTGGTGTAAATACCATTGATTGTGCATACTGGATATCCATATTGTGTACTTTAGGCAGATTGCCTACACTCCCTGCAATAGCCACATAACATTCGTTTTCGATGGCTCTGGCCTGAGCACAATAACGAACTCTTGAATAACCGTTTTGAGTGTCTGTGAGAAACGGAACAAACAATATATCCATTCCTTCGTCTGCTAATAACCGGCTTAATTCAGGAAACTCCACATCATAACAAATCAGTATCCCTATCTTACCGCAATCAGTATCAAAGGTCTGCAATGTATTTCCTCCTTTCATTCCCCATGCCCTTTGTTCATCCGGAGTAATATGAAGCTTTTCGTACCGTTCCACCGACCCGTTGCGTTTACATAAGTATCCAACGTTGTAAAGATTATCGTTTACTACTTCGGGCATACTTCCGGTGATAATATTGATGTTATAGGCAATTGATAATTTCGAAAACTCTTCAACAATAAGTGTCGTGTAATCAGCCAGTTTCCTGATAGCCTCTGCCTCACCCATTTTATTGTATTCAGCCATTAAAGGGGCATTAAAAAACTCAGGGAAAAGTGCAAAATCGCTGTGATATGCACTCAAAGTATCAACAAAAAATTCTGCCTGCTGCATTACTTCGTTGATATCCTTGTACGGACGCATTTGCCATTGAACTAACCCAAGCCTGACAATTTTTTTAATGTCCTTGGCTCTTTTAGATGGTTTTTCGTAATAAATATTATCCCATTTAAGTAAAACGGCATATTCACTCGAAGCTTTATCACCTTCAAGATAACCCTTAAGTACCCTGACAGGATAAAAATCGTTTGACAATTGAAAGTCAAGAACCGGATCGGAAATCTCCCTCGATTTGACTTTCTCGATATATTGTTTTGGACTTAATTCCGATTCATAAGTATGATAGTTAGGTATCCTACCCCCGAATTCAATCCCTTTTAAGTTCAGTTTTTCACAAAGTTCTTTCCTGTAATCATATAACCGTCGGCCTAATCTGAGACCTCTGAATTCTGGTTTTATAAAAACATCAATGCCGTAGAGAGTATCACCGGTCTGGGTGTGTGTGTTGAAAGTGTAATTCCCTGTAACTCTTTTGTAGGTATGCAATTCATCAAACTGATCATGATCGATAATGATCGATAAAGCACAGCCTGCAATATGTCCGTCGGCTTTAATAACAATTTGTCCTTCCGGAAATTTGTCAAGTAATGTCTGAATCTGATTTTCTTCCCAATAGGGATTTGGGATAGCCTGGTAAGCAATAATCATCGCCTGTTTTAATTCCTGATAATCGTCAATCGTCAAAAAATCAAGTTCTATATTTTCTATTTTTTGTGCCATTTAATTAATTAATAATAGTTTGTTGAATTACAAATATCAAAACCAAAGGTTCAAAATTGTATTGCTTGTGTAACAGGCAAAAAATCCAATGACTTTGATTGTTATTTTTCGGTTTAAATTGAACCATTCAAACGAATGTTGATAGTTGTGGGTAATATTTTAAATTTATAAAGTACAAAGGTACTATATTTCAGTTACAAAAGTATGTTTTGAGCGATTTCAATCCAACTATTAAAGATTGAAGGACGAAATTTAATTTTCACCACACAGATGCCTTTTTTTTTGGGATTTGTAAGGAATGTAAATTATCCATGAAGGGTATCATGTCGGAATTCCGTTGGAATTAAAACAACACCCCCTGATTTAAAAAGAAGTCATACTTGATATACATAGAATGGATGAATGACACAATCTGAATCAGTTTTTCCATTTTAAAAAGGCAGATGATAGAATTTTTCGATTATGGATAAATTATTTGCCCTTTTCGTACAGAGCAGGCATTAAAGTAACCTAATGCTCCATTACTAATGTTTGAGATAGGATTAGCAGGTGATGCATTCTGCCCGCCTTCACTGTTCGCAGTCCGAAAATAATTAAATACCCCTTTATCGAGACATTCCAGCCAAACGTCTATTACATCACCTTTCACCAATTCTGTTGTTGTGGTTGTAGTCGAAGTTAAATCCGTTGGCCTGAATGAATAACTTATTGTGTCGGTTTGACTGGCATTTTCACTGAATACGTTAAAACTGGTAGCTTGTATTCCATTCAAAAAATGAATGACTCTATAATAATTTTCTGTTCCCGGAAGATTTTTAAAGTTTAATGCCACCAATTTACTTCCTCCAAAAGGAGAATCTTTAAAATATATACTATCTATATTTGTCGCTTCCTTCATAGTTGAACTGGCAGTATATGTTTTGCCATCTACATTGACTGTAAGAGTATAAGTCCGACCCGGAATGCCTTGTGTAGTCGAAGTAATATAAGTCCCATCTGTCGCTTGTGACAATTCTTCCGTGTTGCCGGCATCATCACTGATACTGACAGTGGCATCAGTTACCGGAGGATAAATATTCAGTGCATCAAAATCTACAGTCTTTGAAACAACTACTTCAAAAGGTCCGGCCTGATCGTATATATTACCCTGAATAACCAATTGAGGAACTGATGAACTTAAATCGAGATGAATTACCTTTTGGCAGGAAGTAAGCGAGATCAATCCTAATATAGTTGTAAACAGGATAGTTCTGTATTTTCTCATGAGTTTAAAATTTAAAATTGTACGAAAAAGATGGAACAAATCTAAACAGAGTTGTCTGTATAGCTTCCGTTTTAGTAGGATCGTTCTGATCGTTTTCGAAAGTAATAGTATACGCATTTTCCTGCCCGTAAGCATTATAAAGTGAGAATGTCCAACTGGATTCAAAGGTCTTGGTCTTCTTAATTATCCAGGTTGCACCCAGATCGAGGCGGTGATAGGCCGGCATCCTGTTTGCATTGCGATTTGAGTACAACAACACCGTTTTACCATCGATTTCATATTTCCCTGTTGGAAAAGTGACTGCATTCCCGGTGTTATAAACCCAGGTGGCCGAAAGAGTCCAACGTTTACTTAGTTCATACATTCCAACAACTGATATATCATGGGTTCTGTCCTGACGGGCAGGGTAGTAATTTCCATTATTAATGCCATCGAATTTTAATTCGGTTCGCGACAGGTCGTAACTGATCCAACCATTAAACCTTCCGTATTTCTTTTTCAGAAACAATTCCAGCCCATAAGCCCTACCCGATCCAAAGAGTATTTGTGATTCAATGTTTTCATTGAAATTCAGTTCTGCACCATTTCTATAATCAATCTGGTTTTGAAGGTTTTTGTAATACACTTCAGTTGAAAATTCGTACAAATTATCACTAAAATTACGGTAATATCCAAGTGAAACCTGATCGGCAATTTCGGGCTTTACATTGTTACTGCTGGGTATCCATAAATCGGTGGGATTGCCTGAAGTTGAATTGGAAATTAAATGAAGATTCTGGACATTTCTCGAATAAGAAGCTTTTACCGAACTTTGTTGATTAAGAATATAATTGAATGTGGCGCGTGGTTCAAGATTGAAGTATGTTTTTACAAATTGTCCGGCCCTGTAAAAAGTAGTGTCTGTTGGGTTCCCATTCGAATCATAGCTATAAAAATTACCGGGTCCGATTAAACTGAATGCACTCAATCTGGCTCCGTATTCTACACTGAATTTGTTTGAAAAAGTATATTGGTGGGAAACATAAAAAGCATTTTCCCAGGCATATTTATTTGTAAGGGTTTTTAAATCGACATCACTGCTTGCTGTGATTGCTCCCGGAATTATTTCGTGATAAATCGAATTAAAGCCGAACTTAAGCGTATTGTTTGTTCCTGAGAATAATTGGAAATCCTGTTTTAAACTAAAGTCCCGGATTTGTGAAATGATATTTAAATCTATTCCATTATTTATATCTATTTTGTAATCATAATTGCTGAAAATAAATGAAGTGTTCGAGAATAAACGATCCGAAAATAAATGGTTCCAACGAAGTGTAGCAGTGCTGTTTCCCCAATTAATGCCAAAAGTATTCCCAAGTCCCAGGACATCTTTCCCGAAATATCCCGACAGGAAAATCCTGTTATTGTCATCAAGTTTGTAATTTGCTTTTGCATTAAAATCATAAAAATACAATTGCGCCTGATTTAAAGTGGTATCTTTCGATAGTTTCAGAAACAAATCGGCATATGTCCGTCGTGCTGATACAATGAAAGAACCTTTATCGCTGATTAATGGCCCTTCAATGGTCAGACGCGATGAAATAAGTCCAATTCCGCCATTCACACTGATTTTTTTATCATTACCATCATTCATCTTGATATCAAGTGTCGACGATAACCTACCACCGTATTCGGCAGGTTCATTGCCTTTATAAACCGAAATATCCTTTATGGCATCCGAATTGAAAACCGAAAAGAAACCCATTAAATGGGATGCGTTGTATACAGTTGCTTCATCCAGAAGTATTAAATTCTGGTCGGCAGCACCACCCCTGACATTAAACCCGCTACTCCCTTCACCGGCTGATTTAATCCCCGGAAGTAACTGAATCGTTTTCAAAATATCTTTTTCACCAAACAGGACAGGAATGTTTTTTATATCTTTTGTGTCAAGTGTCTGAACACCCATATCAAGTTTGGTGATATTATCATTCTTCCTTTTTGAGGTAACAACAACTTCACCAAGTGCATTGTCCTCCGGTTCCAACAGAAAATCAAACTTACGTGACTGGGTCAAATCGATTTGCTGTACCTGAGGTACATAACCCATATATTGCACCGTAATTTGATATTGACCTGATGGCAGGGTGATTGAATAAAAACCGTATGAATTTGAAGCTGATCCTTTAGAGGATAATTCTTTAACCGAAACTGTCGCTCCAATCAGATCTTCTCCCGTCTTGGAGTCCCGGATATAACCGCTGACTGTCATCTGATCCCCGGCAAAAACAGGATGTAGAAAGATGAAAAAGACTATGAAAAAACAAGTGAAATTTTTGTACATATTTTTGTTTTGAAAATCAGAAAGCAATTTTTATGACTTAAAAGAAGGAAATAATTTATGTTCCGGAATATTAAATTAATTTTTTGCAATACATAAGAATTCATAGATAGTTAATGACCTATTTATTAATTTACAAAAGCTTAAAATCCAGTGTCCGGGCAATTATTAATTACATAGTTCCTACTACCCCTGAGAGGGTAGGGAGGGGGTTCTGTTTTAGAAGAAGTAAAACAAGGCCTTTTATTATTCCGGTGACTTAAGTATTTGATATTTAATGATACAGTCGGTTAAACAAAATCATTAATTTAATTATTTAATGGACAAAACAGGTAAAAAATATTGTTTAAGATGGTTGAATCATTCATCACGTTCCTTTATTCTAAAACTCCGGGATTGTTCACCTTGCTAATCAATAATCCATGCAAAAAAAGATTTTAATTTATTTCGTAATCTGAAAACATCTTCTTTGATATACGAAATATTGAAACATATGCCAAATCTAATACAAAGGAATAAATTATAATGTTCTTAACAATATAAATTCGATGAAGATGTGATTTCTATCGATATTTTGCTTATTTTTAATCAAAATATTATTCGCATTTGTAAAATATAACAGTTATTGTATTGTTCCATCTACTTATATCCGGAAGTGGAATTTAAAAACCTGTCATATTTTTCAACTATTGTAAATAGCAGTTCGGAGTATACCAGGTAAATAATTATTTTGTTTTTCACCGGAGATATTTATATACAACGAGTAAATTAAACTGACATAATAATTTGCAAAACATTAAACTGCCGAATATTCTGTCTTGGTTCTTGCGTTCTATATAAATCGCAGAGAAAACCATTCCCTACTGCTTTAAGAAAGCATATTTTGATTATTCGTATCTTTGTACAAAATTCAGAGTTGCCTTTACAGTGATTCCTGATAAATCAAATGAATTTAAGATAAGAACCAGAAAAAAAGATTTTATGTTTAAACCCGAAATACTGCCCGAATTAAGGAATCGTTGGAAAGCTATTCAGAAAGAGATGTCAGGAAAAGGAGCCGATGGCTGTCTGATTGCCGGCAATGTCAACCTGTTTTATGTCACCGATCGTGTTTACAGCGGCTACTTTTATTTACCGGTGAAAGGTGATCCCTTGTTTTTTGTCAGACGTCCTGTCGGACTCAAAGGTGAAAATGTTTTTTATATCCGCAAGCCGGAACAAATAACAGAGATATTGAACAAAGAAGGGATCAATCTGCCGCGAACCATCCTGCTGGAGCTGGACGAATTGCCGTATAATGATGTGATCAGACAACAATCCATCTTCCTTCCCGAACAAACACTCAATGCAACGTCTACCTTACGAAAGGTACGTTCCATAAAATCGGATTATGAAACAGGACTGCTCCGTCGATCAGGGGAACAACATGCTGCCTGTTATGCCGAAGTTCCAACCCTGTATAAACAGGGAATGACAGATATCGATTTCTCTATCGAAATAGAAAGGCTTTTCCGTCAAAGAGGTGCTATCGGACATTTCCGGGTGTTTGGACAATCGATGGAGATATTTATGGGGAGCGTGATTTCCGGCGCAAATGCTGACAATCCGTCGCCATACGACTTTGCCATGGGAGGAGGCGGACTGCATAATTCACTGCCGGTGAGCGCTAACGGTGCTGTTATGACTCCCGGCACCACCGTCATGGTCGATATGGGCGGTACTTTTACGGGGTATATATCCGATATGACACGCGTATTTTCCATCGGGAAGGTGTCGCCATTGGCCTATAAAGCCCATCAGGTAGCCCTTGAAATCCAGAGTGACATTGAAGCAATGGCTAAACCCGGCATTGCAGCCTGCGATCTGTATAATCTGGCACTTGAAAGGGTAAAAAAACAGGATCTGCTCCCTTACTTTATGGGGTATAGTCAACAGGCCGGATTTATAGGACATGGTATCGGCATTCAGATCAATGAATCGCCTGTATTAGCGCCACGCTCCAAAGATGAGTTGAAGGAAGGGCATATTTTTGCACTTGAACCGAAATTTGTCATCCCTGGTGTTGGAGCAGTCGGAATAGAGAATTCTTTTGCCGTGCATAAAAATGGAATTGAAAAGCTGACCGTACTCAATGAAGAGATTATTGAACTCTAAAAAGCCAGTTTAAAAGATATTATTTATTCCCCATCTCTGGTCAGGGATTCATCATTTGCACTCACCGGATAGTTCAGGTCTGAGCGAAGCGTCCCGATGGCTATCGGGATTGGACTCAAAACAAGTCCAGTTTATAACTGTGTTTTATAATCAGCGAATAACTTCATTTTTCCATTTCAGATTATATATTCAATTCTAAATATACTGAATTTGAAGCTTACTTTCTTTCAGCCAAAGGCATTTTAAGTTGACTACAAATTGTGGTCAACTCGTTTCATTCTTTTTTTAGCAGTTTTTAAGTACGCTCCAATACTCATCCCTGACAGAGTCGGAACTCTGTCCCCCCGGTCCATACGTTGATGATTTGATTGAAATGAAATGTAGAGTACCTGATTTATAAAAAAAGCATTTTACTGATGTTCGGAGGACAAAATACCGATTCTGTTTTTTTGTATGATCACACTCATCCCTGACAGAGTCGGAACTCTGTCCCCCCGGTCCATGCATTAATGATTTGATTGAAAGGAAATGTAGAGTACCTGATTTATAGGAAAAAACCTTTTGCTGATATTCGGGAGGACAGAATTCCGATTCTGTCTTTTTTGTATGATCACACTCATCCCTGACAGAGTCGGAACTCTGTCCCCCCGGCATGCGTTGATGATTTGATTGAAATGAAATGTAGAGTACCTGATTTATAAAAAAAGCATTTTACTGATGTTCGGAGGACAAAATACCGATTCTGTTTTTTTGTATGATCACACTCATCCATGACAGAGTCGGAACTCTGTCCCCCCGGTCCATACGTTAATGATTTGATTGAAAGGAAATGTAGAGTACCTGATTTATAGAAAAAATCTTTTGCTGATGTTCGGGAGGACAGAATTCCGATTTTGTCTTTTTTGTATGATCACACTCATCCCTGACAGAGTCGGAACTCTGTCATCCCGTTTCATGCGTTAATGATTTGATTGAAAGAAAATGTAGAGTACCTGATTTATAGGAAAAAGCCTTTTGCTGATGTTCGGGAGGACAGAATTCCGATTCTGTTTTTTTGTATGATCACACTCATCCCTGACAGAGTCGGAACTCTGTCCCCCCGGCATACGTTAATGATTTGATTGAAAGGAAATGTAGAGTACCTGATTTATAGAAAAAACCTTTTGCCGATGTTCGGGAGGACAGAATTCCGATTCTGTCTTTTTTGTATGATCACACTCATCCACCCTTTCTCGTCCGGGATTCATCATTTGCACCAATTGGATAGTTCCAGTCTGAGCGAAGCAGAGACCTGGAATAAAAACCAGTGCAGTTTATAATTCTCTTTTATAATCTTCGGATATCTATATTTTGTCATTTCTGCCATGTGTTCATTTTCACATTCACCGAATTCGAATCCTTTTCCATTAGCACTATGTATATTACAGATAACAACTTTTCACCTTATTTGTATGCAGGTTTTTATAATGACACCCCATTCATAACTTGAACCGGGTGCTTTTTTACACAAATAAGAACCTTATTTCGCTCCAATAAACCTGAATTTCTTTTCGTGTATAGGCCCGAAAGTCTTTGTCTGCTGCTTTACAAATGATGAAAATCCGGTAATGCCGGTTCCTTTTGATGGTGTAGATTTAACCTGCCCTTTTAATGAGGACACATTCGATCTAAAGTCTAACGTTCCGCTAAATGAACCTGTAACCTGTGAACCAATGCGGTCGTAGAAAGTGTATTTCATTCCGTCATTATCTATTACGACTGTTCCGGAAATCAGCCTTTTCCTGGATGTCTGATTATAATACCAGGAACCGGCTATATATTGCTTGTTCTGGTAAAAGTAGAAATTACCCGGAACAATGGAAAAAGGTCTTACAGAATAACCGTCAAATTCCGATGGTGTCAGAACTTTATACGTTCCTGCAGGAATATTATTTGTGCAATATGCCTCGGTGTCAAACTGTACAATAAGTACTTCGCCATCCAATGTGTCGGAATTCAGATCCACATTTTGGGTTTCTAAGTATGCAAAAAATGTACTTGAAACACCCATGTTATAGAAATCGCCTGCATAGAAAAATTCTCCTTTGGTAAATTGAGGGTTCACTACTTCCGGTTTTTCAGTTTTATCAATTACTGAAACCGGTCCGGAATAAATGAAATGAACAATTTCGTCTGTTTCGGTAGTCAGATCACCTTCTATGTAGATTGTTGTGCCTCTGAAACTAACTGTATATTGTCCGCTTTTTATCAGGGTATTTGTTACCTGATTATTTTCAATAGTCACTATGTAAGTTCCATACAGATTTGATTGTCCGTTTTCTACAGTAGTACCTCCCGGAAGAAAAGTGTTAACATCTCCATATATATTATCCGGATAAGTCCCGGCAGTCATCGAAGAAACTGATGCAGGGAAAAACGATTCGAAGTGAATAAATTGTCCGGTTCCTGAAATTGATTCGGAAGAAAGATCCACTTTGTAAGTTTCCGGGAATAAATCCATAATGAAAACGTTATTATCACTTGTTTCGACAGCCAGACCATAATTCATCACAATGGATTGATTCAATAACAGCGAAGTCTGGGTGATGGTAGTGGGACAGGTAATCTTTTTAGAGCCGGCATGAATTACCACACTGGTCGTTCCTATAGAGATTGCTTTGATAACAACCGAACGGCTGAAAGATGAAGAACCCTGATTAGTTTCAGTCTGTGTGGGTAGAATCGTGGCGCTCGCAATTGTATTGTCCGATACAGTTACAGTTACCTGAACTTTGGACTGTTCGCCGGTGAAATTGATGGTTACATTCAGGGTATCGGACTGGCCTATTTTCATACTGATATCCTGCTCCGTTACCGACAGGCTCGTGGCATCGTCTTTTGTACACGATAAAAACAGTAAAAGGAATACAGGACAAAGAATTATAGTTTTTAAAATCGTATTCATTGAAGTATGATGGGATAATTAAATTTTATACAAATGTATAACTATTTAATTAAAAAATTGATTCTTTCAAACTGTTTTTATTCGTATTTTTCGAATGCTTAAAAAAAAGTATAAAAAATCACCCAATAAGGAATCATTGAGTTTTTAATTTTTAAGTCTTGAAACAGATAAACACTTAATAACCAATAATTAAGTCCGTGTAAGAAATGAATTTAATTCCGATCGCACCCGCCCCAAGCCCCTAAAGGGGATGTAAAGAGTGGTAAGCCGTAGTTATATACTTTTAAAGAAGATTGTAGTAATTCACTTTCCAATATTTATTCCGACTTGTCGGAAGGGGCTTGGGGCGGTTTGTTTCATAAAAGCTCATAATTCCCCCCCCGCAGAACCAAAGATGAAATGGAATAAACTTGAGTAAACGGGCAAATTGTAAATTATAAATGAATAAATTGTACATAGGGACTATGTGCCTATGTGGTTATTTTTTCTTCTGGTGAGAATTTTTAAATAATTTCCGCCCCAACCATCTGTTTCTTTGCCAGCACGTTTTCCATTCCCCATATTTCCAGTTCGCGAATCACTGACGAAAGACTTTTGCCCAGGTCGGTAAGCGAGTATTCTACCCGGGGTGGTATTTCCTTGTACTGTTCCCGCAAAATCAGTCCGTCGGCTTCCAGTTCTTTCAGTTGTTCGGTAAGTACCTTACGCGAAATATCGGGAATCCTGACAGCTATTTCGCCAAACCGTTTTGTTCCTGTAGTGAGGCAGTATAATATAATGGTTTTCCACTTACCACCTATCAGTTCGAGAGTGGCTGTTACAGGACAATGGGTCATCTCTTTAAGTCTGATCATATCGGTTACTTTTAGGTTACTACTATTTTCATGGTTACGAATATGTAACCTGTTTCAAATATAAACTATTATTAGTTACTTTGCGTAACAAATGTAAGGATAATATCAATCGCTTGTTTCGGTTGTTGCAAAAGTGAGTTTATAATTAACTATAAAAGTTCAATCAAAGCAGCACAAAGATTGTTTAAGTTCCTGAAGTTCGACCGGAGAGGATGGACAAAATTTAAAAACAGGTTTAACATCAATAAAAAGAAAGGAAACTAAAAAATGAAAATCGGAATAACCGGAGCGACAGGACAGTTGGGTCGCCATGTAGTAGACAAACTAAAAGGAAAAGTGTCGGCAGACAGTATTGTAGCATTAGTACGTACCCCTGAAAAGGCGAAAGAGTTGGGCGTTAAAGCCCGTGCATTTGATTACAATATACAGGAAGGCCTGGCAGCTTCTCTGGTTGGTATTGATAAGCTGTTATTGATTTCAGGTAACGAACTCGGACAGCGTTTGCCGCAACATCTGGCAGTTATTGAAGCAGCTAAACAGGCTGGTGTAAAACATATTATTTATACCAGCATTTTGCATGCTGATAAGAGTCCGTTGATGCTTGGAGAAGAGCATTTGGCCACGGAAGTTGCCATAAAAGCATCAGGGTTGGTATACACTTTCCTGCGTAACGGATGGTATACCGAAAACTATACCGGTTCGGCTAATGGTGCCATTGGTGCCGGAGCCTTTATCGGGTGTGCCGGCGATGGTAAAATATCTTCTGCAGCCCGTGTTGACTATGCCGAAGCAGCAGCCGTGGTGTTGGCAGGCAAAGGTCATGAAAATAAAATCTATGAACTGGCAGGAGATACAGCTTATACACTGACAGAACTGGCTGCCGAAATTTCGCGTCAGACAGGTAAAACGATTCCATACAATAACCTGACCGAAACCCAATATGCTGATATCCTCAAGAGTTTTGGGTTGCCTGCTGCCTTAGCTGAAATGTTCGCTGATTCTGATACCGGTGCTTCTAAGGGAGGACTTTTTGATGATGCAAAGCAACTCTCAACTTTAATTGGCCACCCCACAACCCCGCTGGCTACCCTGCTGGCTACTGCTTTGGCTGAAGCGATAGCATAAGGAGTTATAGATTTTATAGCAGACATTTCATCAATACCGGGAAACCCGTAGGGGTGAAATATCTGCTATTATTTTTTTTGTACAAACAGAAAATGCTGAACATGTATTTTGCCAATCAAAATTTCCAATGCAAAGTTTATTCTCATTAATAAAATGACTTGATGCATTTGCTACTGATTCAGCTAATCGTTCTTCGTCCATATCAGGGGCGCGTGAAACTAAAAAATGTACATGCTCAGGATTAGCATAAATTGCATACAACTTGCATTCTTGATGATTTATAATCCCTGTCATATATTTTTCGATTCTTTGTCTGTTTTCTTCCAAAATTAAAGGAAGTCTATGAAGGGTAGTAAATATAAAGTGCGTAAACAGATTTCTATATTCAACTTTCATAAAATAAGGTAATAAGGTTAGCTTGAGAGGGGTTTGGTTTTCTATTAAGGTTGAAAATGAAAATATGGTACATTCCGGTTTATCGGAAAGGTTTTTGTTGTCTTACCTAACATTTTTTTTTGTGAATATGTTTTATATTGCTATCATAAATTCATATTATAGTTAACCAATTTTATTACGATCTTATTTTATTGACAGATAAACTCAATTATTAGAAATAAATTACGATAGCTAAATTTGTGAGTAGTCAGTAAGTCTGAATTTACTTTATTTTCAAAACCATATTTTTGTTTTTTACCCTCTCTTTTATAACTGGATTTTCAAAGTTACTTCATTGGGGCTTTATGCATAATATTGAGGGACTACTATATAACTCTTTTTAAAGTGTTGTTAATCAAGCAAAAGCGAATGTCCTTATTCAGCACTTCACTGTTATCTATCTTGATGTTCGATCTCAGATCGTGGGGAACTTAATAGAAAAGCTGATCCCCGGCACCCTGACATTTTCCTTGTTTTGTAATTTAAATGTTTGCATTCATCTATAACGAAGCAGGCAATAAGTCAAAAAATAATTTGCTATGCTCAAATTGTTTGACAGGAGTCACTTATTTAACTAACATTTCGGAGGAGGTAAATGGCTGATAGATAGCAATTATGCACTATTAGTTAAATTGCGCTAAATATCTGATATTTAAAGGAATGAATTAATAAAAAAGTTGCATATTTCGATATAAATA
>Ga0302268_1000477_pt1 | contig 24873 bp, 10 predicted proteins | sample III_Bog_E2_1_FD_194554 | JGI IMG/M metagenome (GOLD analysis project Ga0302268, IMG submission 194554) | Peat permafrost microbial communities from Stordalen Mire near Abisko, Sweden - III_Bog_E2_1 | ecosystem: Environmental > Terrestrial > Soil > Wetlands > Peat | place: Sweden: Abisko... | reverse complement strand
ATAAATTTACACAGATAATAATTAATGTAAGAAAATTAAGAAAGAAATTACAATAGATTGTCCACAGATTACACAGATTTACACAGATTATTAAGGTCTAATAAAACAATTTGTTATCCATTGAATAATAGCTCATTACGACAAGTTATATAGTGGCGAAAAAAAGGAGAAAAATATGGTACATTCCGGTTTATCGGAAAGGTTTTTAATATAAGATTTGAAAGAATTAATTTAATATAAATGATTATTAGTAAGTTGCAGATCCTTTGCATTAGGTACGGAGTATAATCCTATTTGTAGACCAGGATAATCTAATAAACATTAGGTACAGAGTACCGGAATATATTATTTGAAGCTATGGTGCTTTTACGGATAATCACAAAACAATAAAGTAAAAAACACACATTGGGTGCAAAAGCCGATAGTCATTTACAATTATCCAACTAAACAAAGACATTACAGGAGCTAAATATCAGTGATAGGTTTTACTGATTAATTAAAGCAAATAACAAAAAAGAAAAGATGATTGTTTCTTTTATCAATTGAAAAATTAAAATCACAAAATAGAATTAGTAATTAATTTTAAAATGATTGATTATGATAGTCTTAACTTTAAAATCGTATACAGTTCAACAAACGAAGATAATATCTATTATCTTGTTAGTTGTTTTATTAATTCCGTTTGTAATTATTAAAGCGCAACAGAAACAAAATAAGCCAGAGTCTCTAATATTGCCTAATGGGTGGAGTTTAAGTCCTGTTGGAGATCAGATTCCTTTAGGAGACCTGCCACTCAATATCGCACTTTCGCCTGATATGAATTATGCGGCAGTCACCAATAACGGAGAGAGCACTCAATCAATCCAGTTAATCGATCTGCACAGACAGCAACTACTTGATACATATGAGATAGGAAAGTCCTGGTTAGGTCTGGCCTTTGGAACTGATGGCAAAAGCCTGTACGCATCAGGAGGTAATGATAATTTTATCGTGCGTTTCAATGTGAAAGACAATAAACTTATTTGTCGTGATACCTTTAAACTGGGTGTCCCAATAGAGGATAAAATTTCAGTAGCAGGGATTGCAGTTGATGAATCTGCACAACGTATCTACGCAGTTACAAAGGATAATAATTCTCTTTATATCCTTGATTCAGGTACAAAAAAAATTGTAAAACAAATTCCTCTTGGAGGAGAAGGATATACCTGTATTTTATCACCTGACAAAAAACATTTGTACTGCAGTTGTTGGGGGTGCAATAAGATTGTCATCATCAATTTAAAATCGCAGGGAATTGAGGAGGCTATCCCTGTTGGTGATCATCCCAATGACATGGTGACAGACAAAAAAAGCAAAATGCTCTATGTCGCTAATTCAAATGATAATTCAGTTTCTGTAATTGACCTGATGAAGAGGAAAGTAATTGAAACATTGAATGCGGCACTGTTCCCGACCGAACTCTGTGGTTCGACAACAAACAGTGTAGCACTTAGTAAGGATGACCGCACTCTGTATATTGCCAATGCCGATAATAATTGTCTGGCTGTTTTTGACGTTTCACATCCGGGACAAAGTATTAGTTTAGGTTTTATTCCTACGGGTTGGTATCCGACCTGTGTACGGATAGCAGGAAAGAAAATTCTGGTGACTAATGGGAAAGGACTTTCTTCGTTTCCAAACCCAAAAGGTCCAAATCCAACACATGAAACAGATAAGGTTGAATACCAGAAAGGGGAGCTGAAAAAAACGGAGGATGTTCAATATATTGCAGGCATGTTCAAAGGAACCCTTAGTCTGATCACTATTCCAGATAAATCGAAAATGGCTGAATGGACTAAACAGGTTTATGCCAATACACCATTTAAAAAGGAGCAGGAAAAACTATCGGACGGTATTCAGGGAAATCCGGTGCCAACCATTGTGGGAGGAAAATCACCTTTGCATTATGTGTTTTATATTGTCAAAGAAAACAGGACATACGACCAGATACTGGGAGATTTGCCCCAGGGGAACGGAGACCCTTCACTGGTTCTTTTCGGGAATAAATATACTCCTAATCAACATGCACTGGCGGCACAATTTGTATTGCTGGATAATTTTTACAATGATGCCGAAGTGAGTGCTGATGGCCATAACTGGAGCCTGGGAGCTTATGCCACAGATTATCTCGAGAAAACCTGGCCAACGTATTATGGTAATCGAGGGGGCACTTATGATGCTGAAGGAAACCGTGCAATTGCAAATAATAAGAACGGTTTTATCTGGAATTATTGTAAGAGACAGGGAGTATCATACAGAACCTATGGTGAATTCGCCGATAATTACAAAGCGAATATTCCTGTTTTAAAAAATCACTTATGCCGTTATTTTACCGGTTGGGACCAACATGTGATGGATACAACCCGCTTCAGGCAATGGAAGCAGGATTTTGATTCGTTGATTTCAATCCATCAGGTTCCACAATTGAATACCCTGCGTTTCATTAATGACCATACCGAAGGAATGAAGATTGGACGTCCGACTCCTTTTGCTGCTGTTGCCGATAATGATCTGGCTGTAGGTTTATTTGTCGAATACCTCAGTAAAAGTCCTATCTGGAATGAAAGTGTCGTGTTCATTGTTGAAGATGATTCCCAAAACGGACCTGACCATGTTGATGCCCACCGCAGCACTACTTATGTTGCCGGAGGATATGTGAAAAAAGCATTCGTTGACCATACACTTTATTCAACTTCCTCCGTTTTGAGAACGATCGAATTGATATTAGGACTTCCACCAATGAGCCAGTATGATGCTGCAGCAGAACCATTATGGAGATGTTTTGATTCAACGGCTACGCATTCTCCTTTCAAATCAATTGCACCACTGACCGATCTTTTTGAGAAAAATACCGCTTATAATAAATGGCAAAAGCAAAGCGAGAATTTCAACTTTAGCAAAGAAGACCTTGTAAGTGACCAGCTCTTTAATGAAGTCATCTGGTTCGCTTGCCGCGGAACTTCTTCACCTTGCCCTGTCCCTGTTCATGCAGCATTTGTGAAAACAAACAACGATGATGAGTAATAAATGCAAAAGGGAATGATGAAGCTTTAACTATGCTATTTATCATACTATCCATGTGAAGCTAATACGGATATTTATTTAAACTGCTTATATGCTTAGGACAAGTAGTTTTAATTTGTTCGTTTCTTTATACACTAATACCGATTGCACAAATAATCTATTCCAAAATCGACTTCGTCTCATTTACCTGTTAATTGTTCCGAGACTAGGAATCTTCGCTTCGATATACATCTGAATTAACAATAATACATTTAATAGATGGTAATTATTAACCTTTCCTTAAACAAATAACCAGTTCATTTGATATAAAATAGATAAATTTTCAACCTATTGAGTATAATTTTTGGGTATTTTAAAAATAATTTAATAAAACACTTGTTTTTTTAAATACCTTTTGTACATTTGCAACTCTATAAATTGACATATCCTAACTTTTTTATTTAAAGTTAAAACTAGGTGCTGTAATTTGTATTTATATAGAAGTACCAGGAAATAAATATTGTCCTATTATTTCAACAAAACGTTATCAACCCTAAGCTCAATCACCCTCTCCCCGGGGAAGAGGCCGTTTAAAAAGGAATACAGTTGAAATGAATTCTTACGATTTGAAAATTAATCTATTTTTTAAAATTAGGTAATAAGGTTTGGATTGTTGGGGTACAGATTTCTATTAAGGTTTAATGCTTGAAAATAAGGTTCTTAAAGGATAAAACCGTATTTCATATTTCAACCATAATAGAAAAAAATACAACTCTGACTAAACCTTAATCCCTGTTTCAACTTTAAGTTTCAATTTCAACCTATTTGACTTTTGATTAGCCAGATTTGGTTATTTTAAAGAATAATTATTCATGGTCAGTTAATAATTTCGTTTATCAAATAAATCTTAAATAGATAGATTATGAAACAAAAAAGAGCAAAATGGATATTTATTGTTTTTTTTGCCATCGGGTTAACCGGAATTAGGGCACAATCTTCACTCAATATAAAAGTAAAAACGGGTGCACAGTCATCATTCTTTTTAAGTGATATCAAAACACTGACTTTTACTTCAGGTACAATGAGTATAAATAAAAGAGATGGCAACAGAAATGATTTTGCTTTGGCCAATGTAAGTAATTTGAATTTTGCCGGCATAACATATATTGATGAAATCCCTACTGATGATAACATAGCTATGATGTTATATCCAAATCCTGTCAGGAACTTTTTACAGGTTAAGTATGAATCGAAAGCAGAAGAAAATGGTTATGTACAAATTTTTAATATTTCAGGGAAAGTAGTTTACCAACAACTTATTAAAAGTCAGACCGGAACTAATTATATTGATATTTATACAGAATCTTTTCAAAATGGAATATATATGTGCCGAGTCCAAAATGGAAACAATACTGAAACAGCTAAATTTATAAAATATTAAAAAATCAGGAGGAATAGGAATGAAAATAATTTACACACTCATTATAACTTTATTTTTTAGTTGGAATCTTGCTTCTGCACAAGATACATTGTATATTTACAGAGCTGGAATAGTAGTTACTAAACGGGCTGTTTCTGAAATCGACAGTATTACGTTTACTAAAAACTATAGCGCATTTAATCAAGTGACAGCTACCGATATTGATGGCAACGTATATCATTCGGTAAAAATCGGCACTCAGACCTGGATGGTAGAAAATTTAAGTGTAACCAAATACCGTAATGGTGATTTAATACCAATTATAACAAACAATTCCGATTGGGTAGCATTAACTTCCGGAGGATATTGCTGGTACAACAACGATATATCCAATAAAACTATTTATGGTGCTTTGTATAACTGGTATACTGTTGCAGACAAACGTAATATAGCTCCGATAGGTTGGCATGTTGCTTCAGATGCTGAGTTGAGCGTATTAACAACTTATCTCGGCGGCGAAATTGTTGCCGGAGATAAAATGAAAGAAACAGGTACAAGCCATTGGATAAGCCCAAATTCGGGTGCGACCAATGAAAGTGGTTTTACCGGATTACCAGGTGGATTGCGTAGTTACAGTAGTGGTGCATTCCTGAACACAGGTACCAATGGCTACTTTTGGAGTACATCCGATAGCGACACTTTACGTGCCTGGGACCGTGAATTATTTAGTAACCAGGATAATTGTTTCCGTTATTACTACGATAGCAAACATTACGGTTTTTCCGTTCGTTGCGTAAAAGATACAGTAATTGTTCCTGTAATTATCACTTCGCCAATAACAGGTATTACAAATAGTTCAGTTGTTTGCGGAGGGAAAATCACTTTTGATGGTGGTGGTGCTGTTACTGGCAGGGGTATCTGCTGGAGTACAACACCCCAACCGACTGTACTGAACAGCAAGATAACAGTAAATAGTGATTCCACAGTCTTTTCCTGTTCAATAACAGGATTACTTACCGACTCAACCTACTATGTCCGTGCTTATGCAACAAATAGTGCAGGAACAGCCTATGGTGAACAGGTCAGCTTTACGACAACATATTCAGATACACTGAAAGTAACGGATATAGATGGCAATCAGTATCATTCGGTAAAAATTGGTACTCAAACATGGATGGTAGAAAACCTGAAAACGACTAAATATCGTACCGGTGAAAGTATAAGCAATTTGACCTCTGCAAATGATTGGAGTTCTGCTATGTCTGGTGCGTGGAGCGACTATAATAACGAAAGTACTTATGATTCAATCTATGGAAAACTATACAACTGGTTTGCCGTAGCCGATAGCCGCAATATCGCACCCGCAGGCTGGCATGTGGCTAGCAATGCCGAGTGGACCACCTTACAAAATTACCTGATTTCCTATGGTTACAATTATGATGGTACAAATACCGGTAATAAAATAGCAAAATCTCTGTCTTCAACCACACTTTGGAGCCTAAGCTCAAATCAGGGAGCTATCGGCAACGATTTAACGAAAAATAATAAATCGGGCTTTACAAGTCTTCCGGGAGGTTACCAGGGTATAGATGGCCAGTACTACTGGTTGGGCTCAGGAAGTGAATTCTGGACTTCTACTGAGTATTCGACAACTAATGCCATGCATTGGGTTTTGGGATACAGTACCAGTAATCTGGGATCTGCTGATGGAAATAAAAATTATGGCTGTTCAGTCCGTTGCGTTAAGGATACAGTATCTGTTCCGGTTATTATCACATTGCCGTTAACAGGTATTACAGATACATCCGCTGTTTGCGGCGGAAAAATCACTTCTGAAGGTGGTGCTGCTGTTAACGACAGGGGTATATGCTGGAGTACAACACCCCAACCTACTGTGCTAAACAACAAGATAACAGTGACTGGAGATTCAACAGTTTTTTCGTGTTCAATAACAGGAATACTTGCCGGCTCAACCTACTATGTCCGTGCTTACGCTACAAATAGTGCAGGTACAGCCTATGGTGATCAGGCCAACTTTACGACAACATATTCAGATACTCTGAAAGTAACGGATATTGATGGAAATGTCTATAGTACAGTGAAAATAGGCAATCAAATATGGATGGCTGAAAATCTGAAAACCACCAGTTTTAATGACAGCACTTCTATACCGAATGTAACCGATCAGGTAACATGGGCTTCATTGACAACGCCCGGATATTGCTGGTACAATGATTCAATTTATTATAAAACTACATTTGGCGCCTTGTATAACTGGTATACAGTCAATACCGGCAAGTTAGCCCCTAAAGGCTGGCATGTGGCCACAGATGATGAATGGGCAATACTTACAACGTTTTTGGGCGATAATGTTGCAGGAGGAAAGCTAAAAGTCACAGGTACCAATTATTGGTTATCACCAAATACAGGTGCAACCAACGAAACTAATTTTTCTGCCTATCCAGGTGGAGGTAGGGGTAATGACAATGGAACATTTGATTTTATGGGAACCATAAGTTTCTGGTGGACTTCAACCGTACTGGATGATACTTATGCCAGGTTCAGAAGTGTTGGTTACAACAACAGCGGAGTTGGGAAAAGCGGCAGTGGAAAAGATAACGGGTTATATGTACGTTGTGTAAAAGATTAATAGCTTAGAATGTAAACTATTTTTAAGAATTACTTAATTTTATCTGAACTTTAATAAAGGATAATTCAGCTTTTAAAAATAAGATTACAAATAATTTAATCAGTAATTTAAGTGATCTAAGTGGGAATACTTCTTTAAGAAGTATTCCCACTTTTGTTAAAAATAATTTGTATTTTTTCCTTATTAAAAAGCTTAATTCCCCATTTTAAAGTGGGGAACATGGTTTATAATTTTTCCGGGAAGTAATGAATGAGTAATAAGGATTAATTATTGATATGTTTGTTAAATATATAGCACTAGCTTTTTTGCATTTCTTTTATTATTGACCCCAAAGGGGGTTTTAAGAGGCAGTATTTGAAAATTTTCTAATAATAAATCACTTGTGAAAGTCCTCTCTTAAGCCCCCTTGAGGGTTTGGGGTCAGAAATAAAAACATATTAATAATTTTTTTAATAACGTAAGTTGAAAATTTGATTTAATCATTTCATTGATAAATATTTATATTTAAGATAAGTATTCATCAAGAAAGTAATGAAATTGATTTTTAAAGTATCGCATTCCATTAACCAAAAAATATTCAGATAAATAAAGTTTGTTTTATCCCCGGATATTTTATCTTTGTATTAAATTATACCCTTTTATCTTATGCATACTCGATTTGATACAACATTTAAGGTTCTAATGGGAGGCTCATTTCAGGGTGGAAGTATATGGAACAAATCCTCCAATGAAATAGATAACTGTTTTAAAATATATTACATGCTTAAAGGAAAGGCAATTGTTAGCTCTGATACAGAGAAAATTGAGCTTGTTCCCAATAATATATATTTTATAAACGGATATAAACTTACTTCGCAAAATTGTGAAGAAATAATGTTTGTCGAATGGTTACATTTCATACCCGATTCTGCATATTTAAATCACATATTAAAAAAATGTTCTTTAGTGACTTTATTGGACATTCAATTTTTTAGTTCATTTATTCCTGTATTCAACGATTTGAGTACTTACTTTGACGGGAGTACCTACTTTGAACTTTCTGACCCCGAATCAAATAATCGAATATTAGCCATCGAAATCCAATCATTGATTCAATTTTCATTGGCACAGATATTAAAAAAATTTACAATCATTGATTTAGAAAACAGTTGTGATTTTAACAGGCTTTTGCCTGCTTTGGATTATATTAATGCACATTGTTTTTCGAATATCAGTCTCGAAATGCTTGCCGAAAAATGTTTCATGTCTTCAAATTATTTTCATCGTGTATTTAAAAAGAACTTTGAAATAACTCCCTTTGATTATATTATGAAAATGAGAATGGAAAAAGCCATACGATTACTTATTTATACCGATTTCCCGGTTAAACAAATTGCATTTACAATTGGTTTTGAAGATGAAGCTTATTTTTCAAGAACGTTTTCGAAAATATACAATGAAAGTCCGGGTAGATATCGAAAAAATAATTTACTTCGCCTGCCCTAACACTTTTCTCCCTCCTGAAAGAATTAAATTTCTGATTTAAGTTTCAATTTTTATATGTGATAAGAACAATACATTTATTGTATTCTCTTATCACATTTGTAATTTAAACCATTTGATGAATGGAACTCCGTTTTTATACATCCCGATTCAATGTCGTTTAGTTAGTGTTTTTCTTTGTGATACTTCGTGTCTTCGTGACTTTGTGGCAAGAAAATATTAATACCAAGACACAAAAACACTAAGTTTCACATCGAAGATTACGATTTATCGGAAAAGGGTGAATTCAAGCAATTTCCTTAACTAAACGACATTGCATCCCGATTATAAAATGAAAGTTTAAAATTAAATTCAATTATTTCATTCTGAAGGGAATTTAGTATGTCAAACCTTTGTTGTTCCCCTATACTCAACCAAAATTAAATTAAGTCAAGATTGTCCAACTAATTGAAAAGAATATCCATGGATTTTTCAATCTATGTCGTCTATTTTTGTACGTTATTCAATTCAAGTGAAAAAAATAATTGATTCAAAATCCCGGAAAGATTTAAATATCGTTCGTTTTTTCACTATTAAACCAATCCACTCATTAGTAGATTAATGAATAGAAATTGTATTCCTGATAGTAAGTAAATTTTATTTATTACTTTTTTATATCAATCATTTACAAATAATACGCAACAATAATTACAATTTATGCAATAGCCGGGTTTGCGAAATGATCATTGTAACTTCATGATTTATATTATAGTATCAAGAAGTATGATAATTGTAGCTCAGATTTATTTTAATTAAATGGTGTATCCCGATAAAACCTGATCATCAGCCTGAATTTAATTATAAATACTTTAAAAACAAATATGCATTCAATAAATAAAATTTTCCTGAACTGAATATTGATTTCAATTTCGTCAGGATAACAATAGGAAAAAAATAAAATTAATATTAACTGTTTATTAAAAATTTAATTGTATGAAAAAAATTATTCTCTTTTGTGGTATTTCCCTCATGCTCGCAGTGAGTCCGGGTGTAAGTGCCCAGTTGTTTGATCCTTTAAGCACTTATGTGATCAAAACGGTAGTGCCTGTCGCATATGGTAGTTTTGCTGTGGGAGATACAGTTCTTTGGGCAGGTATTCCTGCAGCGGATGCAGTCAGGACAAAGGGTGATGGAATTTATCCTTATCTTCAATCTTCGTATGATGTTAAAAATTCTCAGTTTTTATGGACTATTCAATCGACGCCTGCAGGTGGTACTTACACCTATACAATTAGTAATAAATTGAATGGTTTAATTAACTTTTGGGCTAATGCTTCACAAAGTATGTACTTAGGTAAACTTATCGGTAGCTATCCCATTTCATTTACAATAACACCTACTACTGACGCTAACGGGAAACCATGTTATAATGTATTGGGACCAAATAATATCTATTTATCTGATAGTATCGACGCGAGGGCTACTAATGCGGTAGGTTGCATGAATACAACAACAGCTGCGAATCCAACAGCGCCATTCCCTTCAATTTATATCCAGGTGGCACCAGGCACGGGATTACCATCAGACTTAGTTACTGCTTATACAAATCTTGTTCCGGGTGGTGCAACTGATCTTACAAATGTAACCGGCAATCTGACATTACCTGCAGCAGCCGGAAATGTTGCTATTACCTGGGTATCGTCTAATCCTTCAGTGCTTTTATCTACGGGTGTTGTTATCCGTCCGGCTCAATACGATGTGGTATCGATATTAACAGCTACACTAACTGAAACAGTATCAGGAGTAGCAGATACATTGACAAAAAAATTTACTATAACCGTAAAAGCACTTACCGCAGCATCGGATCAATTGGCTGAGTGGGACTTTGCAGGGAATACTATTACTCAAAGCAGCAACGGAGTTGTTACTGTGAAAGATGAACAAACCGGATTTGTTGGTACCGTAATGAATAATGCCCGAATCAGAACCATTGGAAAAAGTACTCAGTATAATGTATTGGATTTAGGAAACGGAACAGGGTATTTTGATATGGGAACAGAAATTGGTAAAGCAATTTATTCATTGAAAGACTATACCATGATGGCCTATTTCCGTGTAGATAATGCTAATACTACACTTAATGATAATGGGAACTTTATCTGGACTTTCTCGAACTCGGATAAATCGGACATTGATCAAAACGGGTATGTATTTGGTAGCTTGAAAACTCAGAACCAGGCTTGTGCAACTAATTACTGGAATCTTGGAGATCAGGAAATAGGTTTAAATAAAAATGCACCTAAAGGGGCATGGCATCAAATTGCCTACATTCAAAGTGGTACCACTGGAACAATTTATGTAGATGGTGCGAGTGTCGCCACCGGAACGATGACAAATATACCTTCTACTGCAATTACCATTGCCGGAAGAACAGGAACACTTTTCAACTGGCTCGGCCGTTCCTGCTATAGCACTGATGATTATCTGAAAAAAACCCTAATCTATGATTTCCAACTTCTTGGAGTGGCATTATCGTCGGATGATATAAATTTAGGATTTGCGAACTCAAGTGGAGTCTCTGCAATGCTGGATAACTTAAATAATGCTTATGCAGAAGATTCTGATTACATTTTGCCTGAATTAACTGGTGAATTGAATAATCTTACGTTGGGTGACCTGAGTGCTGTTAAAGCCAATATTCCATTGCCTTTAAAAGGAACATTGGATCCAACTATTACTATTACATGGAATGCAACTCTTCCTCAGTTAATTGATTCAATTGGGGATGTGACTCGTCCAAATTATTATAATGTTAATGATACTCTGACAGCTTCATTGACTAAAAACGGACAAAAAGTAACAAAAGTATTTCCTGCAACTGTAATAGTAAAAGATGGAACTCAGTTTGCTAATGATTTACTTGTCAGATATGATTTTTCTTCTGTTGCCGATTCAGTTGTAACAGATGTTGCAGAACAACATTTAACCGGTAAGTTGAAAAACAATGCATCCATTCGTACAATAGGATCGACAGTTAAATATAATGTATTGAGTTTAGGAGATAGTATCGGATACTTTGATATGGGTACTGAAATAGGAAAAATAATGTATCATCTGAATGATTTTACTGTCGGAGCTTATTTCAGAATTGATTCAAGCTATAATCAGTTAGTTAAAAACGGGAATATGTTATGGAGTTTTTCAAATGCTAAGGATATTCTGGCAAATGCACAAGGTTATTTACTATCCAGTTTAAAAAATCAGGCTGCGACTATTTCTTTCTCTAACTGGACAACTGAACAAACAGTACAGTTAACCGATTCTGCTTTTAAGTCAAGCTGGCATCATTTTGCCTATACTCAAAGTGGAAATATAGGTACTGTTTATCTGGATGGTATGAATATGAAAAGCGATACAATAACAAGTTTACCTTCGATAGCCCTTCCAAAACCGGGACAGTTAGGGACACTTTATAACTGGATCGGTCGTTCGTGCTATTCAACTGATGTTTATTTACGGAAATCATTGGTTTACGATTTCAGGCTTTACAGAACTGCATTAACCGATGACCAGATTATGAATTCGGTATTAAATGTTGGAAATACGATTCATGCCCTGGATGCTGCATATGCAGAAAGTCCAAGTGCAGTAAAATCAGTGATCGATTCTCCGTATAAAGTACTCTCTTCAGTGGGTGAAATTCAAATACAGGGTTTAACCGGAGGTGAAAAAGTATCCGTATTTGATATCACAGGACGTCAGTTAATTATAAATAATCCTACAATAATAGCTGCAAAAGCAGGAGTTTATATCGTAAGAATAAATGAATATATTACAAAAGTTGTTGTAAGATAATCATTGTCAAATGACTTAATTTTTAAAAGGGTATTCAGCTTGAATACCCTTTTTTTAATTGAATATTTTAAATAGCATCTATATAACATATGCTATAATTTAGCATAATAATTTAAGGAGTAATTTTTAAAAGGTTATAAAAATGCGTTCTGAAAAATCAATTAAAACAATTCCTCAAGATTAATTATTCATGGTTCAAATTCAATAAAGGAGTTATAATCTTTAAGAAATATCTGATATAAAAATAAAGTTATTGCTATCTGACGAAAAATAGTTAAATAAAAATATATCAGTTATTTGTTGACTTGATAAATGCATTTATAAACATCTATTATCTCATTAAATATTTCTATAAGAGAAGATTGTCCAACTATTTTAAAAGAATATCCATTGACATATCAATATTAGTCCTGTATTTTTGTAGTATCATAACCTTGTTTAAATTAAATTTTAATTTCAGAATACCTGAATAATATTTAGAAAATGGGAAAGCACAATTTTAAAACCACATTAAAAAAGGATATATTGACCGGTATGGTACTATTATTATCTGTAACAGGAATTTTTTCATCATGTAATTCGGATGATGTTGGTGGGAACCTGTATACATTTACAGATAAAATGATGGGTCAATATCTGAAAGACTCAGCTGATTACTCCGAATTTACAACCCTGCTTGACACAACAAAAGTGATGGGCCTGTTAAATACGTACGGTGCTTATACCTGCTTTGCTCCATCCAATGAAGCAATGAAGACGTTTTACGCATTAAAAGGGAAAAAATCACTCAAAGGCTTTACACTTGACACATTAAAAATAATCGCTTACGACCATATCATAATGGGATCGGTGGTTCTGTATTCAAACTTTATTGTAGGACGTTTGCCTGAACTATCAATGAGTGACAGGTATTTTTCCATCTCATTTTCAAATACAGGTGTTGCATTTATTAATACAACTTCACAAATAATACAAAAGGATATTTTAGTGCACAATGGAGTCATACATAAAATAAATCAGGTACTAAATCCATCACGATCAGGAATTGTAGAAGCAATATCGAATGATTCTACATTTACATTGTTTTATAAAGCATTAGTTGAAACAGGTCTGGCTGATTCACTTCTGAAAATTAAAGATAATACATTCGACCCATCTCTTTATGCTTCACTAGAGAACTTGAATTCAGGGAAAGAGTATGATATAGAGCCACCAACTGCCAGAAAATATGGTTATACAGTGTTGATGGAAGGCAACAATACATTAAAAGCAAACGGAATAACTGATATTGCAAGTATGAAGACCTATGCTGCTTCTGTTTATAATCAGATATATCCTAATGATGCCAATGTCAGTGATATCACCGATCGAAGGAACAGCCTCAATCGTTTTATTGCGTATCATTTGATTAACAAACAACTCAGTTACACTCAATTTATTGATGAATATGATACCAGCAATATGATTAAAACCTGTGATATGTATGAATATGTTGAAACAATGTGTCCAAATACATTGATAGAAATTAAAAAGGAACGGATATCCGGCAGAACTAACCTGATGAATTATACGTCGGGAATAAATTATAATAAAACAGGCATTGATCAGCAGGCAGTACAAATAGTTAAATCAAATTCCGATAAAGATGCAACAAATGGAGTTTATCACGAAATTGACGGTATGTTAGTCTACGATCGAAATGCGAATGAACTACTTTCCGGCAAACGACTTCGTTTTGATGCATCAAGTTTTTTTCCGGAATTAACAAATAACAATATGCGTGGCTTACCTGAACATGGGTTATCCACCAATTTAAAAAATACGTTATTCCTGATACCAAGAGGGTATATCGATCGGCTAACGTCATCAGAACAAACTCAGATTGGTTATTTAACACCTTTTGATGCCTATACTGATTATCAGGGAGATGAAATATATCTGGAAGCAACTTCCGGAAATCTGTATGACTTTTCAATTATTACTCCTCCTGTTCCCGGTGGAACCTATGAGATCAGATTTGGGTATAACACCAATGGAGGTCGTGGTGTGGCACAATTTTATATCGATGATGTACCGGTTGGCGTACCACTGAATTTAAATACCGCTGCAAATGATCCTTCTATCGGTTGGGTTTTACCCGGTTCAGATCCTGCTGATCCTTTTGGTTATGAAAATGATAAAATGATGCAAAACAGAGGATACATGAAAGGCCCGGCTTCATACAGGGCTCCGAATACAATGTGGGGAACCGCTGAAAATGCCCGATATTCATCAGGTTCACTCAGGCGTATTTTTGGTATTTATACATTTGAACAGGCAGGTACCCATAAATTAACTGTAAAAGGACTTAGTGGAGGTCAATTTATGTTTGATTATCTGGAATTTGTTCCAACGAGTGCTATTGAAACTGAGGATATTTATTAAAAGTGGATTTATAAGCATTGAATCAATCTAAAAATGGATTTTTATAGACCACTAGAACCAAGACAGAATATACAGTAGATTAATGTTTTGCAAATTATTATGTCAGATTAATTTATTCGTTGTATATAATTCTACTTTACTAAAATAAAATAACAACAAAAATGCTAACTACAAAAGGGCACAAAAAAGAAAGAAAATTCAAATACAAAACCACAATAGACACATAGGACACAATAGAATAACACAATAATTATTTACAATTTATTGATTTACAATTTACAATTTAAGACCAATTAACCACAATTGTTATTTGCAATTTCAAAGAACAAAGATACGAGGACACAAAATACATAACCACAATACACAATAGGTCACAAAAAACAATAAAGAAAAGAACACAATAGGAAAATACCTGGCGGTATTTTATGAAAACAAACCCAACAAGATAATTGAAAGCAATCAGTCTAATGTGAACTATTGAGTCTCTAAAATTTGTTCTTTGAAATATTTGACAAAATTTTGTATCTATTGTATTCTTTCTTTTTATGTTTTGTAGTTATGTATTTTGTATCTATTGTATTTTTCTATTGTGTCCTCTAGTGTCTGTTGTGGCTTTGTGTTTTAACTATTGTGATAATTTTTTTAATCTGGTAAAGTAGAAATAATAAGCATTGAATCAATCAAAAATGAACTTAAGATAACCGGATTTTTAATTCTTTTACAAAATCAAAAGGATTACGTTTATTTTGTTCATAATCGTGAATGATCCCTGTCAATTTCAGGGAACCCTTATGAATAAGTCAACCGGGGAAAGAAACAATAGTTATACAGTATATTCAGATAAAATTCAGATTCAATATTAGTACAAACAGCATTCATTATTTCAATGAACAAATTGGTGGTCTGCATAAAATAGATTCAACTTTCATAATTCTCTAATAATGAATAAGTGAAGATTATCCAACTATATGAATAGAAAATCCACTTAAAATTTAATTTTTTTCAATTAATTTTGGACATGCATTAAAATCAGTAGATCCTGTTAGACAATTGAATTAAATGAAAGAATCAAAAGTAGAACGAAAGTTTTTCCCCGATAAAAGAATACAATCATTAATTGACCGAAGATTACAACTTGTAATTCAACAAAAACGTCACGTCTATTGCGATAATGCTGAGTTTTTAGTTTACCACTGGAGTGGCGAGTCGGCTGCTTTTTCACCTGCTACAGGTGAACATGCATGTGTAGATAAACGAATAGAAATCGGTGACCATAATGCACGGGTTGACAATGGCATTCCTTTTCCATATTCCAGTCAAATGCCTTCCAAAAAAAACGGGTTAGAATATGATCCGTTAAACTGGGCAACAGATTATGCTTTTTTTATAGATCACAGCCCGGCAGAAATTTATCCTGAAGAATTAATTGTTGGAGAATTTCACTGGCAACTTGACGAAGCAAGGACTTTTCAATATCCTGACGAACAAAGGAATGCCGGTTTTCAGGCACGGGAATTAGGTGCAGGAGGGATCAGTTTTACCCATACCTGCCCGGATTTAAGCATAGGCTTAAAATTAGGTTGGAATGGTTTATTGGATAAAGTTAGTGAAAACATTAAAAAGTTTGAAGCAGAAGGAGATGCTATAAAAGTAACTTATTTGAATGGATCGAAACTAATTGCCGCTTCAATCATCCGATATATTTTGCGTTATTCCGAAAAAGCTATTGAGTTAGGTTCCAAAGAAATTAATAAAGATGCATTAAAGCGTTATTTGCTTATTGCCGAAACCTGTAATGCTTTGGCGACAAGAGCACCCCAAACTTTAAGGGAAGCTGTACAATGGATATGGTTTTTTCAGGTAGCTGAACGAATGCATGGTCATGGCAATGGTTATGGTCGAACAGATCAGTTGCTTGTCGATTTCTACAAAAGCGATATGGAAAAAGGGATCATTACCCGTCAGGAAGCTCGTGAGATTGTAGGAGAAATGTATATTAAATATGGAAGCTATACTGCATTAGGTGGACGATTACAGGATGAAAGTGATGCAACTAATGAAATGAGTTGGGTATGCCTTGAAGCATATGATTTGGTTGGTGGCATTAATCATCTTGGTGTCATGTGGCATCCAGGTATGGATAAAGATTTCTTTTATTATGCGAATGATATTCTGACCCGACATGGTTGTGGAGTACCTACTCTTGTAAATTATGATATTTTAAAAGCAAGTGAAGTAAGAAGCGGGTATTTGCCCAAAGATGCATGGAATGTATCTTACAGTGGATGCCAGTGGTACTGTGGTGTAGGAACAGAATATAACGATCAGGATGTAAACAGCCTGGTATTGCCTAAACCCATGCAAAGAGCCATCATTGAATCGATAAGTCAAAATGTGGATTCTTTTGGAGAATTGTGGAATATCTATAGTAAAGAAGTTGACAGAACTGTTAATGCATTGGTGGATTTTAAAAATTCAACTTACAACTGGCAAGCGAAAGTCTGGCCTGAAATGGTAACAAGTTTCTGTATGTACGATTGTATCGAAAAAGGGAAAGATTGTACTGATTTTAACGCTGTCAGGTACAATTTTACGTCGGTGAACGTGTTAGGTGTACCGAATGTATCCGATTCCCTGTATGCTATAAAAAAGCTTGTTTTTGAAGATAAAAAATATAGTCTGTCTGAATTGCAGGTTGCCATTGAAAGCGATTGGAAAGGAAACGAAAAAATGCGTCAACAGTTTCTTAACTGTTTTAAATTCGGGAATGACGAACAGGAGCCCGATTTAATGGCAATAAAAGTTTCTGAAAACGTCAGGGAAATACTTGAAAGTAAAAAGAACAATAAAGGATTCTGTTTCAGGCCTTCCTTGTTTCAATACATGGGTCATACCTATGCCGGACCTATGTTAGGCGCAACTCCCGACGGGCGAAATGCAGCCGAACCACTTGCACATGGTATGAACCCAATGCACGGTCGAAACAAGAAAGGAATAGGTGCTACCGTTGAATCGTTCACCAAACTTGATTTTACCAAATACCAGGGTGGGTCATTTCAGATTGAATTAACACCGGATTTTTTTAAAGCTGGTACTGATCCGGCAAAATTAATGGAATCATTTGCAATTGGTTTTTTTCGAAAAGGTGGCGTTCAGATTAATCTAAATCTTGTTGATTTAGAAGTTTTAAAAGAGGCAATGAATGATCCTGAAAATCCTGAATACGCAGATATTAATGTTAAAGTAACCGGCTATTCAAGTCATTTTGTGACTATGGATAAGAGATTCCAGAAAGAATTTGTTGAACGTGTTAATTACAAAAGTTTATAAATCATACTTAGTTTGTTATAGTTTCTGACAATTATGAACGAAAATCTTACTGCCGGAATTTTCAGGATTGAAAGACTTAATAATCATAACGGCCCGGGATTACGAACTGTAATTTTTATGAAAGGTTGCCCTTTACATTGTATCTGGTGTCATAACCCTGAAGGAGTCAATCTTAAAAATGAAATATGGTACATTCCTTCAAAATGCATCGGCTGTTCAGGTTGTGTGGCTGTTTGTCCTGAAAAGGCACTTGAACTGACTGCACAGGGAATAAAAATTGATCGCGAAAAATGTACAGGATGTTATCAGTGTGTTGAAGCTTGTCCGTCAAAATCACTTGAAAAACTGCGGGAAGATGTCACAACTGATTATTTGATGGATATTATTCTCCGGGATAAGATTTTTTTTCAAAGTTCAGGAGGAGGTGTAACAGTTACAGGAGGTGAACCCGGAATATATGCTGATTTTATAACTGAATTATTTTACAAATGCAAACAAAATGGAATTCAAACAGGATTTGACACCTCAGGAGTCATTCCACTTGAAAAACTTGAATCAGTTTTACAATTAACCGATTTAATGTTTTTGGATTTGAAAATTATGGATGTTGAAAAGTCGGTCATTTATACAGGACTTGATATGATTAAACTGATGGATTCAGTGCAATGGTTAAAGCATTTTATATTTATTCATTCTAATACCTTTAAATTATACATAAGAACACCCTTGATTCCAGATTTAACCGATACGAATGAAAATTTATTGTCGATCATAAAAGTCTTGGATGAGATTGGCGAAGGAAATATTGAGGAATGGGAACTCTGTAAATTTAATGATTTATGTGCTGATAAATACCTTAAAATGAATAAAAAATGGACATTCAAACCTGATTTAAGTGTCCATCAAACAAAGGAACAATATCTGAATTTGGGCAATCATTTTGAGAATTTGAAAATAATTGTCACAGGCTTGGGAGTATAATTGAATAAGTTTCAAGTAGTAGGAACAATATAATGTCTTATGTTATTTTTCTAGAAATCCGACCTCTCCCCCTGCCATCTGAGGTTGTGTAAAAAGAGATTTGAAAATTGAATAAACTTACAATATGAAACTGGAAAACTAATAAGGGTAATAAGGGCAAGATATTTTTTACTAACATTTCTACTAAGGGTGAAAAAACAAAAATAAGGTTTTTTATTTAGCACCCTTATTATTAGATATTAAACCTTACTATAAAACCGAATCACGTAGGATTAAAACCTTATTCCTTTATTTAATAAATAATGACCAACTTTCAATGTGTAAGATCTGATTTAGAATTGATTCATTTTCACACAGCCTGCTATCCCGACCTTACCCCAACCCTCTCCAAAATGAGAGGGAGTAGGAGAGGGTGATAGAGTTGAGGGTTGAAAAAGTTTTATTTAAATATGATTATCCGCAATGTGTCCTAATATGAATAACAAATTATGCAATGTATGGAAAAATAACATCTATATGAACATAACCCCTTAAGGGGTTGAATAACAGGATATAAATACAAGAATTGAAAAAATTAATCAAAAAATAATTGGATTGATTATGATGAGAAATAATTTATTTAGCTATTCAACCACTTCGTGGTTGGTGATTTGCATCAATCAACTTCCATGCATTTCATACATGGCTATTCACATTTAATTCCTTCGGAATTATTTGATTGCAAATAAAGTATTGTATTAAAAAATGATTATTGGTTGAGTGCCCTGATTTATAGATGAAAATCTGACTTATCGAAAGTATCATGATCATTTATTTAAAGTATTAGGAGCTTTTGCGGATAATCATTATTTAAAATATCAGGGAAATATTTATATCCTATTACAAATATCTGAAAAAACACACAATAAATCCAATATGTCAGTCAAAACCACGAAAAGCAGGTATCAAATTCCATTAATGCTGATTTTCAGTTTGTTCTTTTTATGGGCAATCAGCAGTAATTTATTGCCCACCATGATCAGGCAATTAATGAAAACATGTGAACTCAATACTTTTGAAGCTTCCTTTACCGAAACCGCATACTGGCTCGCTTATTTTATATTCCCTATTCCGATAGCTATGTTTATGAAACGATATAGTTACAAGGCAGGGATTATTTTTGGGCTGTTAATTTCTGCAACAGGAGGATTGCTGTTTTATCCGGCAACTTCATTGCAACAGTATTGGGTTTATCTTGTCATTTTTTTCATCATCGCTACAGGCTTTTGTTTCCTGGAAACAGCCGCAAATCCTTATGTAAAAGCATTAGGTGACCCTTCAACTGCAACCCGCCGTCTTAATCTGGCACAATCTTTTAATGGATTAGGTGCTTTCGTATCAGCTATGTTTCTGAGCAAGTTAGTTTTAAGTGGCCGGAATTATACCCGTGGAACTATTCCTTCAGGTTATAAAGGAGGTTGGACAGGATATATTAAGTTCGAAACCGATGCTATTAAATTACCCTATTTAATATTGGCAGGTGTTTTGATTTTTATCGCGGTCATATTCATTTTTGCAAAGTTACCAAAAATCAAGGAAGGCAATATTGTTGAAGGCGAAAGGATTAAAGGAAAGTTGATTGATTTCAACGTGCTGAAACGCAAACATTTCCGTTGGGGTGTTGTGGCTCAGTTTTTCTATAATGGTGGACAGACAGCTATCAATAGTTTGTTTTTGGTGTATTGTTGTACTTATGCCGGTTTGGAAGAAAAATCAGCCACTACTTTTTTTGGACTCTATATGCTAGCATTCTTTTTGGGCCGTTGGTTCGGGACTCTTTTGATGGTCAAATTTAAACCACAAAATATGTTGCTCGTTTATTCACTGATAAATATCATTTTATGTATTGTGATTATGAGTTTTGGTGGAATGGTAGGGCTTTACTCCATGTTAGGAATCTCCTTTTTTATGTCCATCATTTATCCTACACAATTTTCACTGGCATTGGAGGATTTAGGCTCAAATACTAAAAGCGGATCAGCATTTTTAGTTATGGCTATTATTGGCAATGCCTGTTTACCTCAGGTTACAGCATATATCATGCATCTTAATCCTGAAATCTATCAAATTGCGTATATCATTCCACTTGTTTGCTTTCTGTTTTGTGCCTATTACGGATGGAGAGGTTATAAAATAAGGGATTAAGAATGAAGTAAATGTTTTGTCGTTAATGTACTTCAAATTGATATAAATCAATAAAATATCAGTATTGTTTACTTATAAAAATCACAAATGAAAAAAGGAAGTTTTTTAATAACCGTTCTGTTGATTTCAATGTTGTTCATTCAGCAAAGAGCAACAGCTCAATACACTATTCCTGCAAAAATGAATTGGTGGTATGAAGATCGTTTCGGAATGCTTATTCATTTCGGTTCGTACTCTTATTATGCAAACGGAGAATGGGAATTCTCGAATGATAACTGGACTAAATCAGGTTATCAAACAACTATTTCGTCTAAATTCAATCCTGTAAATTTTAACGGAGGAACAATAGCCCGACTGGCAAAAAATGCAGGAATGAAATATCTTGTCATTACGGCCAAACATCACGAAGGTTTTTGTATGTGGCAAACTGCTGTACAGAGTTTTAAAGATGCTACGGGTACCAAATTATATGATTTACCGGATTTCACTGTTTTTAAAACCAGGGATATTCTTCAAGAATTAAAAGACTCTTGTGATGCACAAGGAATTAAATTCTGTTTGTATTATTCCATTCTTGACTGGAATCATCCGTCCCAACAGATTTCAAAGGGCACTCTTGTTTATTCTACGATGGCTTCCTTTGATGCCCGGACAAACTATATTAATGATATGAAGGCTCAACTGAATGAACTGATAACAAAATATCATCCAGCTGTATTGTGGTTCGATGGTGATTGGATGCTTAACGGTGGAACTCCTACACTGGCATCGTGGTGGACAAAAAATGATGGCATTGATTTATATAATTATTTAATAGGATTAGATCCAAACCTGGTGATTAATGAGCGTGTTTGCCGAAGTTTTGGTCTTGGTGATTTTATGTGTCCTGAACAAACTGTTCCTGCTACCCCTGAAAGCAGACCCTGGGAAACTTGCCAGACAATGAATAATTCATGGGGATATAATATAAACGATAATGATTACAAATCATCGAAAGATTTGATACAACAGTTGGTGCAGGTTGTATCGAGAGATGGGAATTACCTTTTAAATATCGGACCAAAGGGAGACGGTACTGTAACAACACAATCGGTTTCAATTCTAAAGGATTTTGCAGCATGGATGAGTAATAATAGTGAGAGCATATATGGAACTACCAGAAGTCCGTACCCAACTGAACCGGCATGGGGCTATTATACAAAGAAAACCGGGAAATTATACGCGCATGTTTTTAACTGGCCAACAAATTCGATTTTGGAAATTCCATCACTCTCAAATACCATTAATAAAATATATCTCCTTAATGACTCCACAAAATCTTTGAATTTTACCGACAGCCTGGGAATAATTAAAATAACCGTTCCGTCTATTGCACCTAATTCGACGAATTCAGTTGTTGTTGTCAGTGTTTCCGGATTGCCGGGAGTTCCTGTCGGTTATAAAGCGTTGGGTATTCAGGAACAATTAGCTGAAAGTGTGTTGTCGACAGCGGTCATTGGCATAATTCCGGGTACTTATTCTCAATCTGCTCATGACGTACTTGTTACAGCATTAAATAATGCCTATGCAATTAGTGAATCAAACACTCCGGCAGAAATAAACCAAATGGTTACTTCCCTGACAACTGCATTGACTACGTTTAATAATTCGATCAATTGCTCAACAAATACGTTGACAAACGGAGATTATAACATTTTAGAAGCCGGCACAAATTTGTATTGGACAAACACAGGCCTAAATAAGACAAATCTAAGTTATACAGAGGAAAAGCCTGTATTTCAACAAGAAATTTCAGGTAGTAACGATCAGCTTTTTCACCTTACAATGCTGTCAAATAAACGGTATGAGATTGACAGTAAAAGCGATGTGCCTGCTTATATCAATGAAAGTGCAAAAATAAGACGCGATATAAGCTCGTTTCTTCCAGACTGGAATACTGTCAATATACTATATAACGGATCGGCATATGCTGTTCAGACAGCAGGAAGTGGAGCAGGTTCAGGATACTGGACTCTGGTGTCGGATGTTGTGACAGGATCGGGTATCACTACATTAAACCCAGAAACTAATTTCATTCTCAATTTCGTTAAAAAGGTAACTTCGGCAATCCCTGAAACAAATGAATCATCAGTAAAATTTATTCCAATGAAGGATGGTATTCAGATCATACAGGATCAACAATCGGAAATTATAGTCTATAATTTGAATGGTTCTTTGGTGAAAACACTATCTGCATCGGGGAATGTGACAATTCCACTTTCTACAGGATTTTATATTGTGAAAATTAAAAATCAGGATTCTATTTATAATGAAAAAATAATTGTCAAATAGTGTTCCCGTTTCTCATTGAAATTAAAATTCCTAAAATCAATATTCTACATAGTTAATTGACTTTTGAGATTATACTTATGGAAAAAAGAAGCTTGTTCATTTCGGTTTTACTTGTTTTTATGCTGTTCTTTCAGCAAATTGCAACAGCACAATATGTCATTCCGGCAAAAATGGACTGGTGGTATGCCGACCGTTTTGGAATGTTGGTTTGTTTTGGGTCGTATTCGTATTACGCGAATGGAGAATGGGAATTCTCAAATGATAACTGGAGTAAATCAGGTTATCAAACAACTATTTCGTCTAAATTCAATCCTGTAAATTTTAACGGGGGAACAATAGCACGGTTAGCCAAAAATGCAGGAATGAAATATCTTGTCATTACGGCCAAACATCACGAAGGTTTCTGTATGTGGCCGACAGCCGTTCAGAGTTTTACAGATGTTTCAGGGACAAAATTATATGATCTGCACGATTTTACAGCTTTTAAAACCAGGGATATTATTCAAGAATTAAAAGATTCTTGTGATGCACAAGGAATTAAATTCTGTTTGTATTATTCCATTCTTGACTGGAATCATCCATCCCAGCAGATTTCAAAAGGAACTCTTATTTATTCAACGATGGCTTCCTTTGATGCACGGACGAACTATATAAATGATATGAAGGCTCAACTGAATGAGCTGATAACAAAATATCACCCTGCTGCATTGTGGTTCGATGGTGATTGGATGCTTAACGGCGGAACTCCGACACTGGCTTCGTGGTGGACAAAAGCCGATGGTCTGGATTTATATAATTACCTGATGGGGTTAGACCGAACCCTTGTTGTTAATGAACGTGTATGCAGGGGCTTTGGGCTTGGTGATTATTTGTGTCCTGAGCAGACCGTTCCTGCCACTCCTGAAATTAGACCCTGGGAAACCTGCCAGACAATGAATAATTCATGGGGATATAATGCCAACGATAATAGTTACAAGTCATCGAAAGATTTGATTCAACAGATGGTACAGGTGGTATCCAGGGATGGTAATTACCTGTTGAATATCGGGCCAAAGGGAGACGGAACAGTGCCGGATGGTTCTGTCGCAATATTAACTGATTTTGCTACGTGGATGAGTAATAACAGTGAGAGCATATATGGAACTACCAGAAGTCCATATCCGACTGAACCATCATGGGGCTATTTTACAAAAAA
>Ga0302268_1000473_pt1 | contig 24921 bp, 20 predicted proteins | sample III_Bog_E2_1_FD_194554 | JGI IMG/M metagenome (GOLD analysis project Ga0302268, IMG submission 194554) | Peat permafrost microbial communities from Stordalen Mire near Abisko, Sweden - III_Bog_E2_1 | ecosystem: Environmental > Terrestrial > Soil > Wetlands > Peat | place: Sweden: Abisko... | reverse complement strand
GGAACTTCAACAATCTTCTAAATCTGGCATTTGACGATTTGAATATCCTTGATATACTGAACGATGGGCTTTTCTACCTCCACGATCTTGGTTAAATATACTATTTTTTCCTCAAACTGTTTGATGGGTATTATTTGAGGAACATGCACCTTTTCGATCACTATTTTGGTAATTTCCTCAGGCACACGCACAATACGCTCTTGTATGATCGGTACTTCTACCTTGCGATCTATAATTTTCTAAACTTATACAATTTTTTCCACAACCACATGAACTATTTTCTATATTTCCTTAATTTGCACAACTGGCACCAACTTCTCTCGAATCACCTCCACTTCGTGAATGATGGTCTCGACTGATCGAACAGGGACTGGTTTTTCAATGACTTTAACAACCTCCACCATTTTTTCAACAATTACCTCCACAGTTACTACCTTTTCCCTGATAACTGGAACTTCTTTAATGACTTCTTTAACAGCAACCTGATTACTTTCTACAACTTGATACTGTATTTCCTTGACGATAACATCTCTGAAGACCTAAATTTCTACAATTTTGATAATTTCCTTATTAATAATGATAGGCTTTTAGACATAAACAGGTACTTCCACTATCTTTTAAACAACTCGCTCCACAGGCACTACTTTTTCAACCACTCTTTCCACCTATCTGTACTCTGGTACAACATGATGAACAGGAATCTAAATCTCCTTCACCTCAGTATTAACCACAACACGGTCGATTATCTTCTCCACCTCTACAATCTTTGGTACTTCTACACGAGTTTGAACAATCTTTTAGCGAATAGTGGGCACTTATACTATCTTTTCTTCGATTGTGGGGACCTGTACAAGCTTTTCAACAATATTATCTATCACTTTAATCACTTAAACTGGCACATGAATGATTTTTTCAACTTCTACGATCTTGGGCACTTCAATTATTTTTTCGACGTAGCGCTAAACAGGAATAACTTGAGGTACCTCGACGATTTTCTCAACAATCTTTTCAATGATCTTTTCAACCTCAACGATCTTGGGGACAACTCGGAACACTTTAAGAATGTCATCAATGTTGACTACTCCCATAATCTCTTGATTTATCATGCCGATAACTCCCTCATCTAAATCAAGCACCACTCCTGTCTTTGCCCGTAAGGCTTACAGCTGTTAAAGAAGAGCCTTTAAAAGCACGCGGAGATGGAATTCCACTTTCCGGGACTTTGAGCTTGAGTAAGTGTAGACATTTTCAACTCGAACTGTTTGAGGTACAAATTTGACTATCTCAACGATTCGGTCTAGTTAATCGACCTCAATTACATCTATGAGTTCCTGCTGAAAGAATTGAACAAGTTGCGCATCCAATTATCTCAGTAGTTTGGGATATTTTCCTGACAAAGTCTTAAGATTGGTGGCCAAAAGATGAATCAAGTGCTTAGTACGTGCATCTTGCACAGGAACCTACACAGTTTTATCAGAGTGCACCTCAATTGTAGAGAATCCATCAATAGTATATGTTTGTACACCTGCACGTTGTAAGATCGAGGTAATCTCATAATCGAGGTCAAATCGATCGTTTGGATACTTGATACTGAGGCCAGTTAGCTGGTCATTCCAAATGGAAGCTGCAGTAGATAAGTTAGTGCGATAAGACTCTAGATCTTTTTGGGCTTGTTCGTACTTCGCCTCTCTCTTGAGAGCTTCTTCTAATTTTTCTCCTGTATACGATTTATCTCTGAGTGTGAGATTTTCTGCTTTTAGAGCAACAATCTTGTTTTCTAGTTCAATTTCCCGAGCACTAGCTCTTCTCAGTCTTTCCTCGAAGTTCTGTATCTTCTTTTCCAATTCAACGATCTGATTTTATTTTTCATTGATCAAGTTAGTAAAGTCAAGGTTTCTTGTTCCACCCTCTAAATCACGAATGGAGTAGTCAATTTTTCGACGTAACAAACCATCAAGTTCATGCTCAATTAGTAAAAATCTGCGGTCCAATTCATCTCCATTTTAGCCACGAACAGATAGACCTGTATTGGGATTAAAGTAGTTAGATTTTAGCTCTAAAATAGCGTTTTTGAGCGAAGCAATGCGAGAGTATTAACTAGATCCAGATACTACCACTCCATTATTAAGTTCAGAAGAAGAAGCGTATTTGAGAAAGGCCTAGTATTCACCATCTACTTCAACGTTTTGGGTTCCAATTCTAGAAACTTACTCTTGGATAGGACCAGTTCGACTGTAGTTGATTGATGGTGTCGTGTTTCTAAGTTAAGAATAACCATGAGCGCTGTTCAGCAGAGAACTCTGGAAGTTGCCTTGAGTGGATGTTCTTATAGTGTTAAAGCTACTAAATGTTGTAGCCTCTTGGTTCTGTGCGGTGTAGCGGTTTGGATAGTCTGACATGATTTATTATTATTGCTGTTTTTAGATATTTTCAAGATCAATATAAATGACATCATTTATTTATAATGCGGTTTAAGTTATTTTAAAAACTGTAATAAAGGCGATCAGAAAAAATCTGGTCCGTCTTTTATGATCTAATCTATAAAGGAAAAATGATTATTTATAGTTTTCTTTCGCTAAGGCAAGCATTTTGTTTGCATCCCGGGACTTCTATATATATTTTTGTCTTGTTTTCATCATCAGCGCCATATTTGGTAATGATAGAATAGATGAAAACTATAAACGTCACTGTTAATTAGACATCAATAGAGTAACCATTGCTTTTATTGTTAAAATTAGCCAAAAATATTCGCATGGTCTCCTGCTTGAGAAGAACTTATTAATAGCGAAAAAATAGCAAAGAAACTCGATGATTTAATAACTTGGAATGTGAATGTAAAGACTATGAAAGTCAATCCAATTCAATTTGAGTTCTTATGATTTAAATTTATACTTTTGAATTTTGAATACTAAATTTGGTCACAATGGACTTTCTAAGAAAGACAAGGTTTTGGATATTAATAAATCGAATAAGATGAAGAATATATGAAAGAAATCAATCAATATGAAATAGGCCTCTCGGAATTATTTATTCTTATTGTTATATGATTTTTTTGTATTTTCCTTATATTATAGTAGTCAAATAAAATATGAAGTTGTGTCCCTAAAATTATTTATCCAACACTCCATGATTATTTAAGCTTTCACTGAAATGCTTACGAAGATGGATGTTCGTCTGAGGCTTACCAAAGGATTTTTTGTTAATGGGCTGCTGATTACCCCTCTCAAATAAAGGGATTTTTTTATACAGAGGGTCCATATTTACATTGCAAGGTTATAAGTTCATGCTCCTTTTTTTGAGATTATATGAATACAACCATGTTCTAGGATAGATATAAAGGAATTCTCCTGGAGTGACAAAAATTATTGTATTTATGTTTGTAATTTTAAAACTTATAGTATTTTTACTCTTGGTAAGAATTAATTCCTATAATAATTTCATAATATAGATGGAAAGGAAACATCTGAAGCAATTAGCTTTTATGCTTCATTTATGGGCTGCCACATTGTTCTTATTCGCAGCTATCATGCTCTTAATTATTGTCGAAGACAAAACAGGTTTTCTCTAAGCAAGCTGCTTTATAGCGGGATCAATACTGTTTGCCATCTCAAACTCAATTCAAACCTATTTGCACTCGGGAACGAACAGAATCCTTCAGTCCTTTTTCATATTGGCAAATCTCATGTTTTTGGCTGCATCAATCACTTTTCTCCCCTCCATCAATCACGCTATCATCGGTAATTGGCTCTTTGAAATCGCTTCTTGGATAGTCGTCTTCTTATAAATTATCAAGCTTAGACAATTATATTTAACACCTACAAAAACTTGGGAGTTATAAGTACTTTATAGAGTACTTACAGGAGTAGGCGCATGTCTGTTTGTCGTTGGGAACTGCTTGCTCATTAACAATGTTGAATTATACTTACAAGATGCTTTTATTGTGTTTACTACGGGATGCACATGCTTTGTGGTTGGAGGAAGCTGCCAGGTCTACTTAGATGTAAATCCTCCAACTCCCAATCCGTAAAACATAGGTTGTAGTAGTAATGGAAGTAATGGAATTGTTGATTCAGTAGGAGAGCTTAAATGATAGTATGCACGATTTCTTATTAATTTAATAAATAATATTTTAATTCTTCAATGGAAGTCATATTTATCTATTTTGATACCTTTTTATGAATTATCAATAATACCATGTTATAAGAGTGATATAAAGGAACTCTCTTTGAGATAGACTAAAAAACTATTACAAATGAGAATTTATCATTAATATAATTTGTTTTACTAGGCAACAATTAATTACTATTATAGTTTAATTGTACAATACAATTAAAACATTGCTATTGTTTTTTACGATAATTATTTATTTACCCTTTATTGGATATCCAAAGATTTTACAGAAAACCAGTGCGGCATCGCTTTCGGTATGCTTGAATAAATAAGGAACATTTTTAAGATTTCTTTCTCTTCCGATAAAGATGACAAAATATATAATGCCAAATTCATTAGCAAGCCTTAAGTATTAAGGTCTATAGCGTAATCTAAATGCGACAATTGATAATCAATTCTTTCAATACTCTCAAGAATAAGGTGGACATACAATAACTGTTCCATGATTGTTGTTTTTGAAGAGAAAGAAAGCGTAAATAGCAATTCCTTTTATTTCATTTCGGGAACTATTCAAATTCATGAACTTTCTGTTAAACATTCTTGATATTAATCAATTAGAATGTTAAAACCAGGATAAAAAGTGCAAAATATATGGAGAAGAGAGTTTAATTCCTATCTGTTTTAAAATGGATATCTTTCAAGAACATGAAACACTCCATAATGTTAGTAATAAAAAAATTGAGTAATAGATACTATAGTGTGGCATGATTTATATATATTATTACTGCTTTTAAACATTTTTCCAGCTCGATATTATTTATCAATTTTCGTGCTTGAGATCTTTATATTTTATAAAGGCTAGTAAAAAAAATTGCATATATTTTATGATCAAAATAATAATTATTAGAGTTTTTTCATCACTAAGACAAGTACTTTACATCATCGGGACTTCAATCATTTTGTAATTCTGTTTGTTGTAGAGAATCACAATGCTGAGCTATACTTACAAATGCTTTTATCGTGTTTACTATTGTGCTTGAAGGAAGTGCTAGATTTATTTACAGGTTAAGCCAAAAATTGCCAATCCTAAAGTCATCCTTTCGACGGCTAATACGACCAATAGTCCGCTGGCAGTAATGACTTACTCAATAAGATAACTCAAATAATAGCATGCACCATAGATTATTAATTCAGTAAATAGCCAATTAAGTCTCTCATCATTAAGTTACTACATCGAATAATTTTATGAAATAATATCGTATTATCTCATCTAGCTTACACAACCTTCATTAAAACTTTAGAAATTTATTCAAAGAGTATAATTAGTAGTATTAGGCCCATTAAGAAGTGTCAAAATTGAATTCTGTCAAAATATAAGCATAAATTCACTATCCATATCGATATCTATCGAGCATTTAATATTATAAGGACTATGGATAGTATTTATCAGCCCGTTTAAGCTTTGGTTTATATCCAAACCCATTATAATCGATGCCTATTATTTAATTGTCTGTTTGTCAAGAAAATCTTCATTATTGAAACTGTTGAGAAAGACTATGCCTAGAATGAAGATAAACTCAATATTATTTAACTGTTATCCTTATTGTAACACGTATTTTTGCATTCTTCCTTATATTATCATGCCTAAATTAAAATATGAACTGCAATCTTTTATATTGCTTTTAAATTTTCTTTGATCTATTGAACTCTAACTAAGTTTTACTATTAAAACTCTAAGGATTTTTTATTTATGATTTTTTGATTATCCCTCTCAAATTAAGATAAATGATGGTCAATTTTTTTATTTCCCAGATTATCAGTACAGCAATTGTATAACAAAAGCATAAAAAAATCTCTTGGGAAAATAAGAATCCCCATATCCTGTTTTGATTTAAAGATGCATAATATTTGTAAGTTAGGCATGATTAATTTAAATAATAATTTGATAAGTTGATACGAAATCATGAATTGGAAACAAATAGCTTTCGTGCTTCACTTATGGGCAGCTATATTGTTCTTATTTGCATCTATCATGCTCTTGATTATAGTCGAGGAAAAAACGGAATACCTATAAGCAAGTTGCTTTATAGCGGGATCAATATTATTTACGCTCTCAAATTCAATTCAAACTTATTTGCATTCAGGCATCAACAAAATACTACAGTCATTTTTCATATTGGCAAATCTCATGTTTTTAGCCGCATCAATCACTTTTCTCCCCTCCATCAATCACGCTATTGTCGGTAATTGGCTCTTTGAAATCGCATCTTGGATAGTTATCTTCTTATAAGTTGTCAAGCTCCAACGCTTATATATGACACCGACAATTACTTGGTAGTTAGAAGTCGGGTATAGAGTATTGACAGGATTAGGGGCATGCCTGTTTGTTGTAGGAAACTGCTTGCTCATTAACAATGTAGAATTATACTTACAAGACGCTTTCATTGTGTTTACTACGGGATGCACATGCTTTGTGGTTGGAGGAACTTGTCAGATGTACTTAGATGTCAAACCGCCCACCATTGATATTCTGGAAAAGACGAGTCATGACCATGAACACTCAAGCCATAGCATGCATCATTGATTATTGATTCAATAAATAGCCTAGATATTTCATCTTTAAGTATCTGTATCTAATAATTTAGCAAATAATGATGTAATTTTTTAATTATTTAACATGTAACTTCACCTTAGATGATATTTTAGGATATCTACCATTAAAGGGTTGATAATAATCTAGATAAGTAAGAGACAGATTTAATCACATAATATTATACACTGACAAAAGAATAACTTTACAAGGATTAGCAGTGATAGTGGGAGATATTACACTTAAAACTCTTTACCAAAATTGAAAAGATTAAATCGTTAGACTATGACGTATAGTCTTTAATAGTCTGTCTTGTTGTACAAATCATCTTTACTAAACTATTGATAAAGTCTATGCTTAGAATAAATAAGATTAATTAAGTAAATAATTAAAATAATCATTTTATTATCAACCATATGTCAGAGACTAAGAACCAACTTGCCCAGTGTTTCGGTAGAAAGAAAAACGCAGTCGCAGTAGCTACCGTCAGATCTGGTAAGGGTGTGCTCAGAGTTAATGGCTCCCCAATATAACTTTTGGAACCCCAATCACTAAGAGTCAAAGTTCTCGAGCCAGTCTTGCTTCTCGGACTCAAAAGATTCCAGAATTTGGATATCAGAATTCGAGTTAGAGGTGGAGGCTACGTTGCTCAGATCTATGCTATCAGACAAGCTCTGTCAAAGGGTGTTGTTGCCTATTACCAGAAGTATGTGAACGAAACCGAAAAGAGAGAGATTAAAGAATTGCTTCTCCAATATGACCGATCCCTCTTGGTGGCTGACCCAAGAAGATGCGAGCCCAAGAAATATGGTGGACCCGGAGCAAGAGCCAGATACCAAAAATCTTACAGATGATCCAAGAACTATTATTAGCAGCAAAATCTTAATTAATAAGGGCAATCTAAGTGAATATTTCTGAATATTAATCATTGTATGGTTTAATAGATCGCAGAATCATCAAAAGGAAATATTTTTGTAATTTTATCCTTCACTGTATTAGTAAGCCCAAGGATTACGATCAAGGAAGTCTGAGATAGCTTTTTTGATTGAAATACTTGGGTAAAGTGGACCTTTGATGGGTTGTCTTGTAAAGGGGTCAGTTTTTCCATTTCTTTGCATATGCTATTCAATAGCTGAGCGTTCATATGTCTGTCCACAATCAGTAATCACTGGATCTTCCATGAGATCAAGGGTAATCCTGCACTGCAAATACTCTGGAATGGAGAATACTACTCTTTCATTTGAGGCATCCAAAAACTATTGCATTTTTCTTTATTTAGTATCAGCATCTAGTTTGTCGTCGTTAGCCAAATATTCCTGTATAAAAATGAGTTTACTTTATATTAGTTGATTGCTCTGATTCTTGTATTTCTTACAAGATTAAATTGTAAATAGAAGAGGACTTTTTTAGCCAGGTAAATGTATCGGCTTATTTACTTTTAGAGTTCTAATTTTTTTCCGCCGCAGAGAGTCAATGATTTAGTAAGACGAGTAATGGAGTTTTATACTTTATGCATGTTGTCCTAGAGCTTGCCTGTTTATGCCAGTATCTGTCCTGATATCATGTGGCCTCGAATGTTTGATGAATCTAGCTCAACTGCCTATTGAGCATCTCTCAAAGCCTCATCGATTCTGCCAAGCTTTTTGAAGCACTGGGCCCGATTAGAGTAGAAAACGCTTTCACAATTATTTAATTCCTTAATAAAAATTAGCTTACGATGGCCTTTGTGTAAAATTGCATGGCGAGTTCATATTTCCCATTTTGAAAAGCTTAGTTGCCTTTAATTTTCCAGTAAATTCCAGTATTTTCGCTGTAAGTTTCCTTTTTCTGAGGGGATTGAGCTTTTTTTCCCTATTTTTCTTGCTGAGAAGATTTTCTAAAGAATGATGGACGGGCCTATTCTTCTCTTGGCCTCTAATTTTGCCTACCTTGATTGTTATTTAAAAAAGGATTCATAAAATTGTCATTGATAAAGTTTGTAAACCCAGAAAAAAATCCTCCATTATTGTTTTGCTGCGGAGGAGGCGGTGGAGGACGATATTGATTATTAAAGTGATTATTATTAGGAACAAATCCCGGTTGTTGAGGATGGTTGAAGAATTGCTGCCGTGGCTGCTGATTGGCATTACTTGCTGAAAATCCTACTCCACCAAAGGGGCCAAATCCAAAATACATTTGACTGTCTGAATTAAATATTATTACTTGTTATATAGTACATGAGCTCTAATTATCTTTTATAAACAATGGCATTGCAATATTTATTTTTTGACTTTTACAAATGTCTTGACACATTTGTAGTTTATTAGTTATACTTGAAATTTTAACTTTTTCTGATATTGTAAGAACAATTAAAATGAAATTTCTTGAGAGTTTGGAGACAACTAACCCCAACATTGCATACGTATATGCTATCACGGGATATGCCTGTCTGGCTGTTACGCAAATTATCTTCAAATATATCACTTTAACTATCTCACCTTTCCAAGCATTATTTATGCGATCTTTTTCTCTATTTTGCCTCAATAGCTTTCTCCTGAGCAAGACCGGGGAAACTCCCTATATCAAATAGCCCCGAGGTAATTTAAGTTCTATGTAGTGTTTGGGACAGTTTTATTGCGACTATTGTTTTCTACTACTTATACAATGATAGTTCATTATTGCATAAAATATTTGCCAGTTAGTACAGTGTCAACGTTAAGTAATACCGCTCCTATCTTCATCTTTTTTATCGAGGCAATTCATTACAAGGTATTTTATATTTAAATTTAGAAATCTTTAAATAAAATCAATCTTTGCCTCACATGCCTTAGCTTTGTCGGTGTAATTTGCATCCTCCAACCAGACTTTATTTTTCATAATAAACCTGTAGATTAAATCTCAAACTTTTAATTTTTGTCCTTTTTGGTGATTTTGGGGGCTTTTTGCTTTGCAATGACAATGCTCTTCATTCACGATTTGGCTAAAAAAATTTCAAGTATCGTCAACCTACATTATTCATATTTATCTCATATCGTTGCCACTGCATTGCTTGCAAATTTCTATACTCCTGCCATTGCTTTTGAACAAATCAACGGTACATTTATTTTCGCATTCACAGGACTTGTTCTTTTTGCGTTGTTCACACAATATATGATATTTACAGCAACATCACTAAAAAGACCATCTCATACAATGCCTTTTGGATATGTAACGATAGTGACTACTATTTCAGCCGATTTATTTATTTTCAACATCAAATTTGACCTCTTACAAGTTATTGGAATAGTTTTAACTAGTGTCGGGCTTCTCAGCAAGTTTCTGGTGAGCGAGTAGCAGAAATCAAAAAGTGAGTATCATCCTGAACAGTTTAAGGACAATCCTGAGGACATTATAAATATGGAGGAAGAAATAAGAAAGAGTCAAATGTAGGAGACCGAAAAAATATGATTAATTATTGATAACTTATCGGCATTGAACTAAATAAGATAAAATTAGCCATATTTAATAACAATGGATATTTCAAAGTTAATCAACTTAATTTAGCGTCAGGAAATAGTTTTTTCATTGCTGCTTTTGTAAATATTTTCACTCCCCATCGAAACACTGATTGGGGGATAAAATTTCTGGAGATATACCCTATTATGCGGTGAGATATGTATCCATATGATTCGTACTACCATCTCAATTCTTTTAGAGCATCATGGGCACATTATCTCCTGTCAGGTACTGCAAACCCTTTCTTTTGCTTAGAAAGAGGAGATTCGACAAACATTGGCTTTAGACACATTACATCAATCTTTGGATATTAATATGATATCCCCTCACTTAGTTTCATATTAAAAGCCTTGGTTGCTGAGTAAAGAGTGAGGAAAGGAAGTGCACCCTCACCCATATAGGAAGAAAGATTAATGACTGCGCTTTTTTATGGTCGATCCTTCATTATTTTGAGAATTTATGCTGTAAGGACAGCCATCGAAACGCAATTTATGTTGATTATATCAACGATTTGCTCATAAGTAAATTTATGAAAGAGCTTCATATCCGAAGTACCGACATTGTTCACCAATAAAGCAATATCGAGACTCTTGATCTATCCAATAACCTTAGAAAACTTTGTATTGTCAGAAGAATCTTTGAAATCGAAGACAACATATTTAAATTTTGAATCTTTATATTATTTTGGCCGTAGCTTTTAAAGATTAACTATGGTATCTTTAAGCTTTTCTTAATTTCGAGAGATTAGCAAGATATTAAACCCCAGCTGATTCAATATTTAGCAAAATCCAAGTCCTATTCCATCAGTCGCTCCTGTGACAATAGCCCAACTTTATTTATCTTTCGAACAATATTTGTAGAGTAGATTTGGGAGGGGTATGAGCTGCTTAATGATATTAAACACGAGGTAAATGATAAATTTAGTGAATGGGTAGGCAAATATTGCAATTGCAATTATGCACAAAGTGCAGGAGTCCGATTCATTATTGATATTGTTTTGGTCCATTGAATTAATTATAAATAATTGAATTTCAATGTTGTATTTCTAAATTTGGTGTCAACAGATGATGAATTTATTCATAAGAAGAGTTAAATATTTTTGGAAATCATAAGCAAAGTGAAAACATAGCATAGGGTTAAAATAATAGACTAAACATAATATAAAGTAATTCTTTTGGATCAAATACTGCAACTTCAATAAAAGACAAAGTTTTATATTTTAGGTCAATTATTATTCTGAAATTTTAATCAAGATGTGAATGGATAGCTTAGGAGATATATTTCATGGAGCTTAAAGATTTATATATTGAAATTTTGTTAAATGAACAAAATATACACTTTAGTCATTCTCTTTTTTGTCTCACTCCAAGTATTAACATCAGAATCGCCGTATATAGGAAAGATCAGACTAGCTGCAAATGATCAAATTGTTGGTATATTCATCCTAATATAGAATTGAGACCATTGTCAGAAGAGCCACGTATCGCCAATATTAAGGGAAATCTAATCGAACTCGTCATTATATAAGAAAAGAACAGTTGTGATTTTTTGTAAAGACTGGAACGCCAAACTGGTGATCCCCCAGTTCTTGTGGTCATTGACATCAACTCAATAGCCAATTTGACTTGTGGAATGTTCGCAAAAATGAAACTAATAAAATAGGCCAGCGCACAAGGATTCATCATTATTACTGATGATACAGAAATCCTTTCCAATCATTGCAACATGTATAATGACAACCACTTTTTTACTGGCGTTATGAACTCGACAAATTTCAATAAAATCAAAGGAATTAAAGATAAGATTCTTGGATCAATGACTATTGAATTGAAGGACAGCAACATGAAACTGGTGGAAGTATGGACAAGCTCTCTCAATTCAGCTTCATATGATACCCAGATAGCATTGGGCAATGTTATGCAAAAATTGTCCAGTCTTGTCTAAAAGGTTGAATGGCGGCCCAGAATCGCTACTCTTGGTTGCACCCAAGGCGATAATATGAATATTTGCAATCAAGACGATTTTGTTTCAAGCTGTGCTTGTCAGGGAAAATTCTGCTCTCCTGAATTGCGTAGATACTAATTAATGTAGATTAGAAGACAGCAGCTGTTCTTATAAAATAAGATTTGAGGCAGTACCTTATCTTCAACCAGTACCCCTCCAAGTATATGCAATATTTGCAGCTCTTCAAATAGCAATGCCTGGTGAATTATCAAAAGACTAAGTATGCGTAAGACTGTGCCTCTAGTATTATGAATGCTCTTGAAATAGATGGATTCTCAATTAATATGGCTTTAGATTAGTTTTTAGACAACTGTGCTACAAATGACAAAGTCTCTGAGTCAAAGATATACACAATGTTAGATGCAGACAGTAGAGCATTTGTGAATTATGGGCGATATCCTTTGCTGTTACTCAACAAATAGATCGTATTTCTTATCCTATCTAGATAAATTTCAAAAACTAATAAGATCTGCAGGGTCAGTTTTGTTACAAATTAGAGCTACAAGATTCAGGATGTTTCTAAGTAAGCGAAGCTACTACTGTTACCACATCAGTAGCAAGTCCTTTGTTTTATTTCCTTTTGACAGTGGTGCTGGTAGCCTTGGCAACAGTAGCGGTTATATTATACCGAAGAAGACTGAAACGCGAAATGAACAAATAAGTGAAGATGCAAGTATCTACAGCTGTGGAGCATTATTTTGCCCTGTCATAAACTACCAGTCGAAAATGATGATGCATTTGGCTTGTATTAAAATCTTCACATATGTATTTAAACATTATGGGCAAAGATTGAATTTTAAAATTGGGATTATTATTCAATAATTAAACTCTTAGAGTATGAAATTATTATATAACTGACATGCTGGCATGTTTTTCTATTGGGATTAAGCTAAAAGCATGTGAAATATCGATAAATAGATAGAATGCTTATTTATTGAAAACTAACAGAATAAGCATGCATATAGTTAATGATATAACGAATGAAATTGAAAGTTAAACTTTCAAAGTTTAGATTGGATCATTGTGGGCTGTAAATTTACTTTAAGTAGATAAAAAGGAACTTCATATCCAGGGTAGGTTAAAATTATTTAGCTCCCCAGTTTTGTGCAATTCTTAAAGACTTAGGATTACACATAGAGTAAAACATGCCTTTAAAGCCATTTTAGCACCCGAGAGCACCAAGCATAAGGAGGTGCTACTCGGGGATGCCTTTTCCCATAAATTCCTTATTCACTGTTCCTTTTATGCAATAATAAGCCTCTCCAGGGCCAAATTGCTAGAAAAAATTGTAGGGCAGAAACGTGAGATCGGCCCCGTTAAGCTGATGTCTGACCACTGCACTTATTCATCCTTGCGAACCCATCATTAGCAAATCATTCACTTTGGTTTTGTTCGACCGAGCCACGATATGATTAACAATGCAAAATAGATTCCCAATTATCAAAGTTATACATGTTATTTCAATTTATTCTTGCTTTATCGATAGGTAAGAAATATTTAAGAGAATTAAGCAATCTTATTTTTTAAGTAATATTATTATTCAGTTATTTTAACATGAATCGATAAGAATTACCAAGGATAAGACTCAAAGTAGTAACTAACGCAGGCATTAATATTCTATGTACTGCCCTTAGGACATGGAAAGTAATTGAATGGCTTCCGCACATTGAGTAGGCTTACCGCGAGGTTAAGGAGGATCAAGAAGATGATGAAGGCAGCAAGCAGAGATTCATCAGAGCAATTCGAATTAAAAAAGAAGAATTTTATATTGCGAATAGCGAATATATTGGAGATATCTTTGAAGATAATGATGAAGTTCAATGTGAAATATCATTTCCCTAAATCATCAACAAGAGTCATAAAAAGGAAAAACACAAAGATAAATCTAAGGAAAAAAGGGAGATCACGAGATAAACTGGCGAGATACCTATTGTAGATGAAAAGAAGGAATTGAAGAAGATAACAAGTGACGTTGTTGAAGAGGATATTGAGCCAAAGCCTAAAAAAAGAGTAAAAACCGATAAACACTAAAAAAAGCAAACTGAAAAAAATGAGTAGTAATAATAAAAGCCATCTCAAAAGAATAAGACTGACAGGGAAAATTAACCAGAGAAAAGATAAAGTTAAAGCAAGAATAAAAATCATAAATCACTATAAGAAAAAGAAGAAAAAAAGCATAAGCAGGAATAAATAATGAAAAATGTCGATCTGGCTAAACTCAAATCTCGAATCAAACCTCCTGTTTAAATAAGTGATGTTAATCCTTTGACTGGAAAGGTACTTAAAATTTACTCCGTCAATGATGATTCTAATTCTGAGGAAAGCAGTTGATGAACAACCTGATAAGTAATTCTTATCATTCAAATACAATTTTAAAATATTTAACCTCACAATCCTATAATGATCATTATTGATGTGGTGCAGCATTTTCGGCAGCAGGGGCTGGTGCTGGTGCTGGAGCTTCAGGTTGACGATTAGCGTAATCATGGACTATTCCCGCCAATTTTTTATATCCGTTAAGTAAGAATCCAATCCCAGATATTTTTGCTTCTATCCAAGCATTCACTGAACTACTGGCATATCTAAACTCGTTATTGATTCGATATTTGATGAGTAGATACTGACCAATCATGAATACCTTAATGAGTCTGTTCATGAAGTCTAATGGTAAGGTTATCACAAGATAAGCTAAAAACACCATTTCAATACGGCAACGTCCTTCCATAATGTAAAAGCGATGGTTACGAATAATGCCTGTATATTGGCTAATGCTGGCAGTGGGATGCTTCATGTTTATATACTCTGCAATTCCATAAAAGAAAAATAAAGCTATGGGAGCGTAGTATAGATAATTTACGAACCCTAATGATCCAAATGTGATATAGAGCAAGTTTTGTCCATGGTTATTCATAAACACCTTTCCCAGATACTCCTTGTTGAATTGAGGGCGCTTCAAAACTCGGATAATTCCGATGAGCGAGGCAAGGAAGGCCACCATTAGGGTCCAGCGAAGGTTGAAGGGACTCATTACTAAGAAGAGTCCCTTGAGAATAGTCTCCACAAGGTAGAATGTATTTATCAAGGTGCGCGATTCCATATTGTTGATATATTATACGTAACAAGGTAACACAATTAATTTTGGTTTGTAAAATCATAATTGCCCTGTTGTTAAAATAATTTCAATAACAATGACCCAGATAAATATTTGATCATTCAGCATGATTATCTTTGAGGCCATCATCAACAAAAGTAGGTCCTTATTTGGAAATGGAAAATCTCCAGGAATTAATTGCCCGCTAAATTTTGAAATGAGTAGCTCTAAAAAAATTGAGGTGGGTCTGCATTGTCCAATTCGGAAATAGAGACAACATGAAGCTAATCAATACTTCAACCAATAAACATGTCTTTAAAATTAACCAAATTTTGACTGTCAGACATAGCCTTATCCACATGGTTTATTGCTGCTTATTATTTCTGTGCTATATCTACTGCAGCTAAATGTCTTTATTAGAGTCGTTTCCTGTTTGAATTTATGGTTTTTGCTACTACACAGCTGGATGAACAAGTTGCTCTTGAGGTCGTTAATTACTTTTCCGCATGATCTAAATTAATCCGATTAGCAATAAAATAACTCCTATTACTGCATAATGCTATAAGCGCATATAAGTTAGGATGACTCCTAATATGTATCCAAGACAAAACATTTGAAGAGTGGTAAAGGCCCGCATGACTATCATTTGCATGCCGCGATTATGATCCTATCTTCCTTGCAATCTTTCTTGTCTCAATTCAGCCGCTTCTCTGTTTAAACGGTTGGCCTAATTCAGCATTTCCTCCCGTATCTGTTTAAAATTTGTTAATCTGATCATTTACTTTCTAATTTTTGAAATTGATTTGATATTTTGACTATCCTTTACTTCTAGTATTTGAATCATCAGAGAGTAGCGTTAATTTAATAGTGGCTAGAAAGGTGTTCCATGAACTGGAGATAAAAACTACACTATTTTTTAGCTGTAGTAATTACTAAATTAATTAGTCTCTTTTTCATTCGTAATGACAGTCAAATGGTACTCTAAAGTGTATCTGCAATTTTCAATATGATCGAACTCAATAGTATCTAGAAGGGTGCATGTTCCAGGGAGTTAAATATTATCATGAGCGAGATGAAAGCGTTCGAAATTAAGAGCGGGAAATTTATTAACTAACAAGCATTTGATTTTATTAATTTACCAGTTGAGGGGGGCTTGCATAATTAAAGATCGTGCCTCTTTGATTTATATTTTCAAGGAGATCAAGTCCCCTGTAATGCTATAATATAGTTCTTTGCTCATCTAAGTCTAATAATTATTATTGCAATTATGGTAAAGTTTTGCGAATTGGTAAATTAAAACAAACAATTATTTTTAATTCATTTTTATAATTCTATATTAGAGTTCTTTTCATTTTATAATACTTCAACTATGAGTCGTAAGCAGAAACAATGCGGACTTGGCAAGGCCCTGCAAAACCGTTTGGAAAAGAAACGATTTGTGGGAAGCGGCGATAAGGCCCCTATCTTCTATCAAGAAACGGAGGAGAATGAAGCTTAAATTAAGAAAATGAAGATGAAATCAGTCATTGAACAGAATTCGTTGACTTAATTTTTGCAGGTCGCACAGATGAGTCAGCAAGATTTTCATGCCAACCGCAATATCAAGTTTTCAGACATTCGCGAATAATTGAGCAACAAGCGTATCCTCCCTAATCATTCTGATCTTCCACGCTTTACACAAAATAAAGTGGAAGGCAATTTGTTGGTTGGTATTCAAGTACCCCGCAGACCTTAGTGGAAACAAGCAAAAAACAAATCTGAACTTTAGCAACTCGAGACTGAAGCATATTTAACTTGGAGGCGCAAACTAGCGCATATTGAGTAGACCAACTAAGGACTGTCTATCACACCTTACTAAAAAAACTTAGAAGTATGGAGACAGTTGTGGCGAGTTGTTGATAGGGTAAATGTATTGGTACAAATAGTTGATGGTCGAAACCCTTTATTCTTTTACAGTCAAGATTTAGTAGCCTACGCCAAAGAGCTTGGTAAGACTCGTTTTCTTGTCGTAGTTAATAAGAGTGATCTTATTGAGGAAAAAATTCGGACAAAGTGGAACACCTATTTTATTGATCAAAAGATAGATCATGTGTTTTTCACTGCAAAATAAAACATGTTGGGATAAAGTGAAGAATAGGCAGGCCTTAACTCGCCTTTGGTACTGTCTCCGCATCAGCTAATAACCATATTCCAAAAATATGCTGAGGGATTGACTGGAGTGGAAATAGGATTGACAGGATATCCCAATGTTGGCAAATCCAGTGTAATTAACGCAGTGCTGGGTAAGAAAAAAGTGGGAGTGGCTAGTATGCCAGGAAAAACCAAGCACTTTCAAACTCTCAAACTAACAGATGTAGTCACTCTCTGTGACTGCCCAGGATTAGTCTTCCCGAAGATATCATAGTCAAAAGCTGAGATGGTTTTAAATGGATTATATCCAATTGACACAATAAAGCAATTTGAAGAGCCTCTTGAGCTCATAGCTTATCGTGTAAACAAGACCATTTTCGAGTAACTCTACTCCTTATAATGGAAAAAAGACGAACCTTACGATGGGGAGTCTATTCTTGTCAAATATGCTAAACTAAAAGGATTTTCAACTGGAAGTGGACTACCAAACCAATCTCAGGCTGCTCGACATATCCTTAAAGATTACGTCAATGGTGTATTGGTCTATAACCATCCGCCACCCCACTCTCAGTAGGAAATATTATCGTTTGAGCAGAGGCAAGCACAAATATAGCAGGAAAAACTGAATTTTGAGAAAAAGGAAGAGAAAGTTGAGCAAAATCTTGACGACGACTTCTTTTAGAAAAATTAAATATAAGAAAAAACTTTTTAAGAGGTAATTAATGGACTGGAAGAAGAAGACTTGCTTGACATCATTGAAGGAAAAAGAGTGTAGGGTCTCAAGGTGACCAAATAAATGCGCAAATAGATAAAGTTCGCACTTAAGAGAGGAGCCAAGGTGGAGGAAATTCGTAAGCAGCTGCTGAGTCTGGGAGGTACGGATCATAAGCTTTTGATAAAAGTATGATGTTTTGAACTGTTATTGTTATAACCAATTTATTTACAGTTTATTTTCAGTTGACAAAATTTAGATTGAAAACAAAAATCAGGGTTATTCCCCTTGACAAAATAATTGTTATTATTGAAGCATTTAAAACTGATTTTTCGATAAATTCTACATTCTTATACTGAAACACATTTCAACGAATGTATAGTGATAACGACAATCAAACCTAATAATTAAAAATATATATAAAGATTTAATTTCCTGTAAATTTTATGCATTGGAGAATAATCTTTAAAAGTTTTCATAATTCATCAATTCAATAAAAGGGTTGGTTTTTAATCTAAGTTGGATCATCCTTTGACAGTTGAAATATATTGAATAAATGACAACTACAAATTCCAATCTGTGCTACAAAAGTACTCCTGGCATTAGCAAGTTATTCTCATAGGAAATTGCAAGGTAGGCAAGACATCCTTCTTGAACTATGTGATTGGTCGCAATGTCAGCCAAAAGAGTGTCACTCCAACCATCGGGGTGGAATATGCTCCCGTCAATATTAAAGTGGGTACTAACGATATTCGGGTTAACATATGGGATACATGTAATTAATTTACAATTTAGCTGGAGCCGAGCAGTATAAGTCAATCACGAGATCTTATTATCGTAAATGTCATGGTGCTATTGTGATGTTTGATATTACTGAGCGTAAATCCTTCGAGGACCTTAAGCTTTGGCTGCAAGAAATCAAAAATTAAATACGCAGCAAGATGCCTAAAATAATTATAGCCAACAAATTTGATCTGGTTGAGTCTGGACAGCGCTAACGGGCAATCACGGAAAAGGAAGTCGTTGATTTTTGTGTGGAGAACAACCTTATCTTCAAAGAAACTTCAGCTATCACGGGCTTTAATGTGAGGGAAACCTTCAATTAGTTTGTTCAGGGTACTCTTATTTTAAGTTAGGAATATATGAATGGAAAGGTCGTAATGAGGAGGAACAGAGTAGTGGAGGGATATATAACAGTAGTGTTTCTCTGGAGAAGGAAAAACCCAAAAATATCGAGGGGGACAGTTTGAATTGCGCTCGATGTTGCTGATTTTTTCATATTTATAACTATGAACGAGGGTTATCTTCACCTTTGGGGCAAAAATTATCCCAATCCTACTCTTATTAAGAATAAAGTGAGCATAGTAACAGCCGGATAAAATCACATACTCTTCATTGGTAGCTAGGTGTCGATACAGCTGGCAAGGAGACTTTTGGCATGGGATCCAACAAATTTGGACAGCTAGGCCTGAAAGAGCCTCAATTTTATCAGTAACCAATCCCTGTATTGCAGGGACATGTACCCATTTCTTTGCACTGCGGTGCTGAGCATAGTTTCTTCATCAATGGTAAAGTTTGTATTCATAAAGATAAATATGAGGTCTACAGCATGGGACTCAATATAAAGGGGCAGCTTGGCCACTCTCTCTTCAATAATGCCTGTACCCCGAAATTGGTGGCTGCATTGCTTCCCTTTGGCTTAAAAAATAAAGAATCAGCTAACCCAGAGATAAGTAAACCTGTTAAGTCTCCAATCATAGAAATTCTTGAAAGTAAGTGAACTATTATCGAGAATTCGACTTGCAAGTCAAGACAGAAGAAGCAAGTTAGAAAATGTTTTTAATGGACAACGACTAGTATGTAATAAGCATCGCTTGTGGGGCATTGTTTACAATAGCATTAACGAATAAAGGGAAGGTTTTGGAATGCGGACTTATTGGAGGAGGCAGTGCAAGCAATATGGATGAGTAGATTGAAAAAACGAAATTTAAAGTTATTCAATTTGACTGTAAAATTGAAAAGATACGCGCAGGACTTTCCGGAGCGGTCGCTTTCAGCAAAGAGGGACATGCCTTCATTTGGGGAAAATTTGGTAAAACAACCATTAACATACCAAAAAAGGCGCAAAGGATGAAGAAGAGTTTGAACCAAATTGAAGATCAGTATGTTAATGGTGAGGTCGGCGACTAATTTGTTGTACTTTTAACTTCCAAGGGTGAAATACTAATATTTGGTTAAAACATCGATAATCAACTGGGCTGTGAGTCTCATTTGTTGCCCTATCAGGAAGGATTCAGTAGTTTAGAAGGAATGCCCTTATCATCGAGGGTATTTGTGGGCAGGAATAGCGTATTTGCAGTAGAAGCAGAGTCTGATTTACTTTATGGATGGGGTTCCAATAAATATGGCCAAATATTTCCAGTTTAATCATTAAAGGGGCTGCTTAAAATAACAAATTCCAAATTTAAAATTAATGCATCTGATTTACTGATTCCTTCTTCATATTTCACTTTATTGCTAACTAGTCGTCAAGTCTTAACTATCACAAAGTAGCTTTAAGTTTCACCTCCTTAACAGAGGGTTGAAACTATCGCTTTATCTGAGTACCGTAAATTACTTAACGACTATCAACTCCTTAAAGCCTTGAATATGACTTTGCTGTAGAAATATCAGCCTACTCATAAATAGTCCAAAGAAGTACAAACTACATCAAAGTTTGAGATAAGTGGTGTAACACAATATCGTAAGTTTAACTCTAATGTTTAAATTGCTTGGAAAGAGATTCAATTAGAGTCACAAATCAATGAGGGTGGATACGGACTTATCTATAAGGCACGATGGAGAGAGATTCAAGTTGTTGTCAAGAAGTTTAAGATCGAAAACGGAGATGTAAGCTTAAGAGATTTTCTGAGTGAGTGTCATGCCATGTAAGCTGTGCGGCATCCACATATTGTTATGTTTCTCGGAGTAATTGTTCTTCTATTTAGGCTGTAACTGTTAATCCTCACTACAGCATCATCCTCGAATATTGTAGTAAAGGATCTCTTTGGTCTTACCTCCAAAATAAAGATAATGCTATCAATTGGTAAGATCGTAGACGCTTTGCTATTGAGATAGCACAAGGTGTACTGTACTTACATTCATGCTCTCCTCCTATCTTGCACAGAGATTTAAAGAGTCTAAACATTTTCCTCGACGCGAGTTTGAGAATTAAGATTGGTGATTTTGGTTGGACCAAAGCACTCTAGGAATACATGACAAATAAAATTGGGACTTATCAGTGGATGGCACCAGAGGTTATAGGCAGCAAACCCTACACTTAAAAAGCAGATGTATTCAGTTACTCAATTATTATGTGGGAAATAGCTTCTAGGTAACCTCCTTATCGTAACATCAACGGAGCTAAGGTATCAGAAGAGGTATTAAATCGCTAACTACGCCCAACTATCCCTTCGAAGTGTCCTTAAAGTTTTTCCAAGCTAATGCGTAAGTGCTGGTAAAGCGATCCCAGTAAGCGACCCAATTTTCGAGAAATAATTCGTGAGTTATAGGTGATGAAACTGCCTGCTTGATCTTCTTGGTTGAGATAATTTAAATGTTATGAATGAATAGTCTTAAACAATCATTTTTTCTTTTTGCCAGTCGCGTTCATGTCCCTAAGCACAACCACTTCGTTGGTGGCTCTGTTGAATTCCCATCCTCCAAAAATGAGGATGTGTGGGCCAATTGATGTAGCAGTGTGACCATACCTGCTCAAAGGAGGTTGTCCTTCAAATTTGCCTTTCTACCAAATGAGCTCGTTGTCAGTATTGAGCACGATAAAATAATTTATATCTGCAGGCGGAATAAAATTTTGCTCACCACGAGCACCAGAGTTTATGCTCCAACCACCGAAAAAGATAATATCGGGGCCGCTTATATTGGCTGTATGACCATAACGAGGTAACGGAGGAGTCCCAGACACTCTCACTCTCGCCCATTCATACTTTTCTGTATCCAGAATACGAATATCGTTAAGATAGCATGCTTGCAATTGTGTTCCTTGTCTATAATCAGAAGCCTTCTGTGCTTCTTCATCGAAAGCAAAGCCTCCCTGCACGATCATATTGGTTCCGACCTGTATTGCTGTATGTCCTTGTCTTCTCGTAGGTATGGGACCTTCACATTTAGGTTGCGTCCAAGCCATTACTTATAAATCCAGTACAAACAAATCGTTAAAGTATTATTTACCATTTGTACCTCCGAAAATAAAGATTTTTGTTTAGTTAACTAATACTGCTGAATGGCCATAACGAGCAGAAGGCGAACCAATTCCTTCCGGACCTTGCAACCATGTCATTGTCACAGGGTCAAGAGCGTGTAAATCTCGGAAAATCTTCCCTTTGGCACCACGACCTCCGAATATAATAATTTTCGATCCTGCCAGAACAGCAGAATGAGCGTAGCGAGGGGCAGGAGGTGTTCCTGAAATCTTAGGTTTTGTAAATTTATTTGCGTTAACGTCAAGAATATAAGTATCGTTCAAATATGCATAGCCTTCAGTCTTTCCTGTATAATAATGCCCTCCAAAGATAATTATGGATGCGCCTGATAAAGTGGCGGAATGCCCTCCTCTTGGACATGGGCTTACTCCCTCTATAATGGGATAGGCCCATTGCCATCGCCGGATCTGTAATTAATTATCGTCAAATTCTATGTAATTTAAAAAATACAGGATGAAGAAGCAGAAACTTGTGATTTAGAGGAATTTTGTTTGCTATGTTCCCCTTGATCTGAGTACTCTGATTATTCCTTTTGCGAGGCTTCCTCGGGGTAGTCATCGTCATACTGAGAGCCGCTCTAATCCATTGTAAGTTTTATTTATTATTAATTAAGTAACATAATCACAAATCCTGACTCATTTATGGTGTTCAATATTTGCAGCCTTTGCTTAATTGATCTCTTTCGTGATTTATTTTGCCATTTTGATTTATCCTTCTGTGTTATTGTTAATAATTTCTGTCTTTGCATTTTTCACAAAAATTTAAAGATCATCGATTGTCATAGTGGCCAAATCTGTTTTGAATAGTTATCTTTCTAAGGTATCGGTCTTGATATAGATAATTACGCTTTTTCCGGGTTCTGGATTCTGCAGCCAATCATTAAAATAATCATAGCCCAGATCATTCTTATTGGCACTGCAACACAACAGCTAATCCCTTTTGCAACAAAACTATTCCAATGTAATCAATCCTTTATTTGCTGTTTCATCACGAATAACAATCAACAGCAGAGGAGTCTGTAAATTAAAAGCTTTTGTGAGTCTTTTTTCAGAGGTTTCATGTAAAATATTAATAACTACAGGTTGTATTAATTCTTAAAGCCAAGCAAGAACATCACTAAGGTTTTACTTCCCAATAAATGTATGGATCTCTTTATTGTGAAATTCAACGCAAAAAGATCGATTTGAAGTCATTGAGTAGATTGGATACTTAGTAAATAGTGCAGAGATAAAATGAAGGTCACTGTCGAGAGATATGCCATAAATTGCAACAAATGGGATGGGTGCTTTAAATATTTCTTATAAGGATGGTAGTTTGGAATTAGCGATAGAGTTCATGAAACTAATAATAATCTCAGCTGTTCGAGGACCTGAATAGTCTAATTAATGCCCGTTGATGTAAAATCTCAGGGCAGGATATTCTTGAAGCTAAATCCACTCCATTATCTTTTGTTAAGCCATTAAGTCCACCGCGGCAACTACATATTCATATTTATTGTTTTTGACTATATTGGCCAATTTTTAGTATTAAGGAGCAAATTCAGTGCAATGGCCACAGTTTGGAGAATAATATTGTACAAACACAAATTTATTCGTGGATAGAGTTTTGTTGTAGGTAGTTACTGTTAATCTTTGGATTTTTGGCAAATTTATGTATTTTTACTCTTGATGATGTGCAGAGATCAGTGATTTTTCTATCTTGCATTCCTTGATATCCTATAAAAATTAAATTATTCTTTCTTCTAAAATACAACAAAATATACTGCTGAGTTTAACGGGATAATGAAATATATATTTTTATTGTTGGCCATAGGGCAGATAAACTAATAATGATTTGCCATCTTTTATTCCTTTAACAAAATTATTCATTTCATTGAAGGTATCATAGGTGGGATCAACTAAAGCACATTTGAAACTACTCTTATACTCTTCGCAAATAGCCTCCAGATAGCCAGTTGCTTTTGCAGTAAAATCTGTATTTTTAAAAAGAAGAAAAGAAGGTAATTTTTCTTTATTTTAAAAGACAATTTTACCATGATCCTTTGTAAGCAAAGGCACTATGAAGGAAAAATAATGTTTATGAATCCAAGTAATCATTCCTTTGACAGTTAATTCTCCTTCAAAGTTGATAATTTTTGAGTTCTTCAGGTGAAGAGCAATTTTATTTTATTAATTATCAAGGTAATAGTAATTAACTGTTCTTTCCACAACCCTTATAATATTTAAAATTTATAGTCTTTTAGGAGATACTCCTTGAATCAATAAGAATTCTTCTTTGCCAATCTTTTTTTGCACTTCTTATTCATTTATTGGCTAAATCTTTGAAGAAAGTAAAGAATTGATCCATTCCTAAATTTAGTTGGCAGTCGTAGGACCATTATAATCGATATAGATACCATATAAAGCGAATTTCAGAGTGGGATACCCTTCAATATTTGCCTCTTTACTAAACTTTTCATTAATAGTAGCATCCACTTTGGCAATAATGTAATTTTTTCCGATAGCTGCTGCACCTAATTTATCATATTAAGGAATCAAATTTTTGCAAT
>Ga0302268_1000472_pt1 | contig 24930 bp, 26 predicted proteins | sample III_Bog_E2_1_FD_194554 | JGI IMG/M metagenome (GOLD analysis project Ga0302268, IMG submission 194554) | Peat permafrost microbial communities from Stordalen Mire near Abisko, Sweden - III_Bog_E2_1 | ecosystem: Environmental > Terrestrial > Soil > Wetlands > Peat | place: Sweden: Abisko... | reverse complement strand
GTCCCATAAAGTAACCCTCATCCCCGGCGACGGCATCGGCCCCGAAGTCACCCAGGCCGTGGTCCGCATTCTTGAAGCCACCGGCGTCAAATTCGATTGGGAGCGCTACGCCGCCGGCGCCGAAGCCTTCGAAATCTACGGCGAGTACATCCCCGCCGCGCTCTGCGAATCCATCGAGCGCAACAAGGTGGCCCTGAAGGGGCCGGTCACCACCCCCGTCGGCGGCGGATTCAAGAGCATCAACGTCACCCTGCGCAAGAAGTTTGAGCTCTTCGCCAACTTCCGCCCCATCAAGAATCTGCCCGGCATGGCCACGCACTGGCCAGGCCTTGACCTGATCATCGTCCGCGAAAACACCGAGGGCGAATACGTCGGCCTGGAGCATGAAGTGGTTCCCGGCGTCGTTGAAGCCATCAAGGTGATCACCGAAAAAGGCTCCACGCGCATCGCCAAGTTCGCCTTTGAATACGCGCGCAAGCATGGGCGCAAGAAGATCCACTCCATCCACAAAGCCAACATCATGAAGCTCTCCGACGGGCTGTTTCTGCGCTGCGCACGTACGGTGAGCGAGGGATTCCCGGAAATTTTCTACGGCGAGCACATCATAGACAACACCTGCATGCAGTTGGTCATGAATCCCTGGCAGTACGACACGCTGCTGCTTGAAAACCTCTATGGCGACATCGTCAGCGACCTCTGCGCGGGCCTGGTGGGCGGCTTGGGCCTGGTTCCCGGCGCCAACCTCGGCATCGATTGCGCCATCTTCGAGGCGGTGCACGGCTCGGCCCCCGACATTGCCGGCAAAGACGTCGCCAACCCCACCGCGCTGTTGCAATCGGCCATCCTGATGCTGCGCCACCTGGACGAGCACGCCGCGGCGGACAAGGTGCAGAAGGCTCTCGAAGCCGTCTACGCCGAGCGCAAATCCCTCACCCGCGATGTCGGCGGCACAGCCGGCACCACGCAATTCGCCGACGCCGTGCTGGCCGCAATGGGATAGGCCGCGCGACGCGTTTCACTTCCGGCACACTCCACCATTCCGGCGAGTAATTTGGGAGAGCCGCGCGCGCACTCCTGTACACTGAAGTGTTTACGATCATGAAAAACAAACTCCAAGTTGGAATCCTCGGCGCCACCGGAATGGTCGGTCAGCGCTTCATTCAATTGCTCGAAAATCACCCCTGGTTTGAGGTGGCGTGGCTGGCGGCCAGCGACCGCTCCAGCGGGAAAACCTACGGTGAGGCTGCCAGGTGGCGGCTGGATTCTCCGCTCCCCGACCGCATCGCGCGCATGACGGTCTCGCCAGCCGATACTGAAGGCGCGCCAAAGATCATTTTCGCTTCCATCGACGCGGCGTATGCCCGCGAGATGGAGCCGCGCTTTGCCGCCGCCGGATGCGCCGTCGTCTCCAACTCCAGCGCCTTCCGCATGGCGCCCAATGTGCCGCTGGTTCTTCCTGAAGTGAACGCCGGCCACCTCCACCTGATCGAGGAGCAGTCCTGGCGGCGCGAATCGGGCGGCTACATCGTCACCAACTCCAATTGCACGGCCATGGGCCCGGTGCTGGCGCTCAAGCCCATCGACGACCTCTTCGGCGTCGAGCAGATCTTCGCCACCTCCATGCAGGCGGTCAGCGGCGCGGGCTATCCCGGCGTACCCTCCCTGGACATCCTCGACAACGTCATCCCCTACATCGGCAACGAAGAAGAGAAGATGGAAGAGGAGACGCTCAAGCTGCTGGGCAAGCTGGAAGGCCACACCGTCAGGCCTCTGGCGGCGCGCATGAGCGCCAGTTGCAACCGCGTCGCGGTCGTCGACGGCCACACCGTCAGCCTTTCCATCAAGCTCAGGAAGCCCGCAACCCACGAACAGATTCTCGCCGCCTGGGCCGAGTTCCATCCCCTGGCAGGATTGCATCTGCCCACCGCGCCGGCGCAGCCGGTCGAGTGGGCTCCGCAAAACGATCGCCCGCAGCCGCGCCTCGATCGCAATCGCGGCAACGGCATGGCGGTCACAGTGGGACGCCTGCGCCCCTGCGGCGTGCTTGACTGGAAATTCACCGTGCTCTCGCACAACACCATTCGCGGAGCCGCCGGCGCGGCCATTCTGAACGCCGAACTGCTCGCCAGCATGGGCAAGTTTGAGCCTGTTGAAGTGGCCGCAGCGCGCGCGTGATACGCCTTCACGAGATGAGACGATTCGCATGAGCCTGGTAGTCATGAAGTTCGGAGGCACTTCGGTCGAAGATCCGGCCGCCATCGGTCGTACCGCTGCGATTGTGGCCGGACGCGTGGCGCAGGGTAAGCAGCCTGTTGTGGTGGTCAGCGCCATGGCCAAGGTGACGGACCAGTTGCTGCGCGCAGCCGCCGCGGCTGCCACGGGAGACCGCACCGGCGCGCTCGCCATCAGTTCGCGGCTGCGTTCGCGGCATCGCGACACCGCCTGCGCGCTGGTAAAAAACCCCGCCGACGCAGCCGCGCTGCAAATCCTGATCGACCAGAAATTCGACTCGCTCGACGAGATTCTGCGCGGCCTGGCGGCTATTCTCGAGCTCACCCCGCGCATCTCCGACCTGATTGTCAGCTACGGCGAGCGGCTCTCCAGCCACATTGTCGCCGCGGCCTTTCGCGAGCGCGGCATCGACGCCGCCCACCTGGACGCGCGCGACATTATCATCACCGATTCGCAGTTTCAGAAGGCCGTCCCGCAGGACGACCTCATCGAAAAACGTGCCGCGGAAAAAATACGCCCGCTGCTCGCAAACAACCAGGTGCCCGTCATGGGCGGCTTCATCGCCTCGAACGAGGCAGGCATCACCACCACCCTCGGCCGCGGCGGTTCTGACTTTACCGGCGCGCTTTTGGGCGGAGCGCTTTCCGCGGATGCAATCGAGATATGGACAGACGTGGACGGCATCATGACCACCGATCCGCGCGTCTGCCCCGACGCGCTGCGCGTCAAGGTCATCAGCTTTGAGGAAGCGGCCGAGCTGGCCTACTTCGGCGCCAAGGTGCTGCACCCGGCCACCATTCTGCCCGCGGTCAAGAAAAACATCCCTGTCCTGGTGCTCAACAGCCGCAACGCCGAATGCGAAGGCACGCGCATCACCTCCCTCGCCCCGCACTGCAAGAGCCCGTTCAAGTCCATCGCGGTGAAAAAGAAGCTCAGCATCATCGACGTGGTGGCCAGCCGCATGCTCATGACGCACGGCTACCTGAGCGAGATCTTTGCCATCTTCGACAAGCACAAGTGCCCGGTGGACATGGTTTCCACCAGCGAAGTGAGCGTCTCGCTCACCGTTGACTCCAATGAGAAGTTGCCCGCCATTGCCGCCGACTTGAGCAAGCTGGCCGATGTGAAGTACGAGGGCCGCAAGGCGCTGGTGTGCATGGTGGGCGAAGATATTCGCGGGCAGAGCGGTATGGCCGCACAGGTATTCGGCGCCATCCGCCACATCAACGTGCGCATGATCTCCCAGGGCGCCAGCGAGATCAACATGAGTTTCATGATCGATGAAGACGACGCCGATGAAGCCCTGCGCTCGCTGCACGCCACCTTCTTCAAAGATCCCGATCCGGCCATCTTCGACGTGGAAGCGAGGAAGCCGCTCGCAGGTGACAGGTTGCAGATTACAGATGACAGCAAAGCCACGACAGCCAAGAGCTGATCAACCACAGGTGACAGATTACAGATGACAGTGTGGCGCCCCGTCCTGTCATCTGTAATCTGTCATCTGTAATCTGCAACCTGTCACCTGTAATCTGAGTTCCGAAGGAGCTCCCATGCTCATTCTCGTCCTCGGCAAGGGAAAAACCGGCAGCCTGGTAGCCCAGGTGGCGCGCGAGCGCGGCCACGGCGTGCGCGTGCTTGACTTCAATGAGAACCGGGACGCGTCCGCACTGACCGCCCCCGCGCTGGCTGGCGTGGACGTGGTCATCGACTTCACCAACCCCGACGCCGCCGTCAAGAACATGCGCGCCGTGCTGGCCGTGGGCGCGCGCATCGTGGTCGGAACCACCGGCTGGTACGCGCATCTGAACGAGATGAAGGCGCTCGCCATCCGGCGCGGCGGCGGACTGCTGTATGGAACCAACTTCTCCATCGGCGTGCAGAAACTCTTCCGCCTCACCGCTGAACTGGCCAAACTCGAAGGCTATCAATTTTCGATCGCCGAGACGCATCACGAGTCAAAGCTTGACGCGCCCTCCGGCACCGCCATTACGTTGCAGCAGATTGTGGAAGCCGCGCAGCCCGGCGCAAAGGTAGAGATCACCTCGCACCGCGTCGGTGACGCCAAGGGCGAGCATATCGTCACCGCAACCGGGCCCGACGACGTGCTGGAACTGCGCCACGACGCATTCAGCCGCAGAGGCTTTGCGCTGGGCGCCGTCCGCGCCGCGGAATGGCTGGCCGCAAAAGAAGGCGCCTGGGAGTTCCGCGAAATCTTCGACCAGCTCTAAGACAGGTCTACTTCCGCCAGTCGTCGCAGCAGGAATCGCCGCTCTGAATCCGGCACCACCAGCGCCAGTGCCGCGCGGTACGCGTCTGCTGCCTCCGGCCATCGTTCAAGCCGGCGCAGCAGGTCTGCGCGCGCCGCGGGCAGCAGGAAGTAGCTGTGCAATTCGCCGCGCTGTTCCAGGTCGTCCATGAGGCTCAGGCCAGCTTCGTACCCGTGGGCCATCGCCACGGCGGCGGCGCGATTCAATTCCACCACTGGCGAGGGCTGCATGCGCAGCAGCACATCGTAGAGCGCGACAATCTGCGCCCAGTCCGTTTGCGCTGCATCGGCCGCATGGGCATGCACCGCGGCGATCGCGGCCTGTACCGAGTACGGGCCGGGTGCCCGCCGCAAGGCAGACGCAGCAAGCGCCGCACCCTCGGCGATCTCAGCCTGGTTCCATCGCTGCCGGTCCTGGTCTTCCAGCAGAATCAAATCGCCATCGCTGCTCGTGCGCGCTTCGCGCCGTGAATCGTGCAGCAGCATCAGCGCCAGCAAGCCGCGAACCTCCGCCTCTTCCGGCAGCAACTCCTGCAGAAGCCGCCCAAGTCGAATCGCTTCGTCACTTAGCGCACTGCTCTCGACGGGAGAATTGTAGCCCGCATTAAAGACCAGGTAGACCACCAGCAGAACCGCCGCCAGCCGCTCCTCCAGTTCTGCGCGCGGAGGGGTGCGATAAGGAATGCCGGCGTCGCGAATCTTCTGCTTGGCGCGCACCAGCCGCTGCGCCATGGTGGCCAGCGGCGTCAGGAACGCGCCGGCTATCTGCTCCGTGGTCAGGCCGCACAGGGTGCGCAGAGTGAGCGCGACCTGCGCCTCTCGGTTCAACGCCGGATGGCAGCAGGTGAAGATCAGCCGCAGGCGATTGTCTTCGACCGCCAACTCATCCTCCTCGGCATCGGAACCAGCCTCTTGCGCAACGTTGGCAAGCGTCTCGTCCGGGTCGCCCGCATCTTCCCAGCGCGTCTTGCGCCGCAAGGTATCGATGGCTTTGTGGCGGGCAGTAGAAATCAACCAGGCGCGCGGATTCGCCGGAACGCCCTCGCGAGGCCATTGCACCAGCGCCGCCGCAAAGGCTTCCTGCGCCGCTTCTTCCGCCAGGTCGAAGCTGCCCAGAAGACGGATCAGCGTGGCAACGATTCTGCCCCACTCGTCGCGGTAGATCTGCTCCACGGAAACCTGCTCGCCCTGCACAGAATCAGCGTAGCCCGACCGGGGTGAATCGGGCTACAACCATCGGCGCCGCGGCGAATTCTGGCTCGATCACGCAGGGGGCGCCATCGGAACAATCGGCCGCACCTCAACCGAGCCAGAGCGCACGGCGGGAATGCGGGCGGCAATGGCCGTGGCTTCGTCCAGATCGGCGGCCTCGATCAGGTAGTAGCCGCCCAGCTGCTCCTTGGTCTCGGCAAAGGGGCCGTCCGTCACCAGCGTCTTGCCGTTCTCCACGCGCACGGTCGTCGCTTTGGAGGTGGGGTACAACTGATTGCCGCCCCTCAGGTTCCCGCTGGCTGCGATGCCTTGGGTGAAGGCGCCGAACTCCTTGTGCATCGCTGCATGCTCGACCTCGGTCATCGCGTCCCACTGGCTTTCGGCGTTATAAATCAGCAGAAGATATTGCATGGTCGTCAGGCCTCCTCTTGCCTGTTCTACACCTGAGTCGAATGGAAAGACGGCTTTTCGACAATCTGCCGCAGAATTATTTTTAGCCCCCCATTCAACCAGAACATCTGATCCCTGTTCCCTGTTCCCTGTTCCCTGTTCCCTGTTCCCTGTTCTCTGATCCCTGTTCTCTGATCCCTGACCCCTGATCCCTGATCCCTGATCTCTGATCTCTGATCCCTGACCCGTGATCCGTGTTCCCTGATCTCTGATCCCTGATCCCTGACCCCTGTCGCGGTATACACTCTCCAATGATGGAAACTACAGGTTGCGGTACGGCAATTGTCACGCCCTTCCGGGCGGATGGCTCGATTGATGAACAGGCGCTGCGGGCGCTGGTGAACTGGCAGATCGATGCGGGGATCGACTTTCTGGTGGCCTGCGGGTCAACAGGCGAGGCGGCCACGCTCGAAGAAAACGAGTGGTTGCACGTCGTCTGCATTGTGGCCGAAGCGGCGCGGGGCCGGGTTCCGGTGTGGGCCGGGTGCACGCACAACTGCACCCGTACGCTGCTGCGCCAGGCCAGCCTGCTCCGCCAGATTCGCGGCGTGGACGCCGTGCTCTCCGCCAATCCCTACTACAACAAGCCCTCGCAGGAAGGCCAGTTCCAGCACTTCCTGGCCCTGGCACGCGCCGTGGACCCGCTGCCGGTCGCGCTCTACAACGTGCCCGGACGGACAGCGGTCAACCTCGATCCGCCCACCGTTGTCCGGCTGGCCGAGGCTGCTCCCAACATCCAGGCCATCAAGGAAGCCAGCGGCAAGCTGCCCCAGATTGCCGAGCTGGTTCACTCGCTGCCGCGGGGCTTCAAGATTTTCTCCGGCGACGACAACCTGGCCCTCGCTTCCATCGGCGTGGGTGCGCACGGACTCATCAGCGTGGCTGCCAACGAAATTCCCGCCGAAGCCGGGCACATGATCCGGGCCGCTCTCAGCGATCGCTGGGCCGAGGCTCGCGAGCTGGACCGCAAGTACGCGCGCCTGTTTGAAGCCAACTTCTGGGAGTCGAATCCAGGGCCGGTGAAGACCATCCTCAACCTCATGGGCCGTGCTCACGACGCGGTGCGCCTGCCGCTGGTGCCGCCCACCGCCGCGACGCGCGCACGGCTGGAACGGCTGGCCGGCGAACTCGGCCTGCTCAAGCACATCCCCCCGCCGGAGGGCTATTCCGAGGTCTTCTAAACAGGTTGGTAAAAAAGTGAACCGTGCGGTAGGCCAGGGAATTGGACCCTTTTTCACCAAGCTCTAAGCTAGGGCCTGTCTCTAAAGTTCATATCAAAACAACGCTTGTCATCCTGAGCGAAAGGACCCCCGAACGCTTCTCAGTTCGGGGGTGGTGAGCGAAGAATCTGCTTCTGTTCTTTCGGACGTTTTGCCAAGAATTTTAGAGACACCACGCTGGGTGAGCTGGCTCACAGTCCACGGACTGACCATTAGGCATATAATTCGGGCTGAAAATTCCAATCGGTTGCAAGATGCCGATTCCCGACACCTGCAACTGGGGAGGCTGTTATGTTCAAGCCCTTTCTGGTCCTTTCCGCAGCGATCGTCTTTGAGATCGCCGCACTCACACCCACGGCCGCGGTGGTGGCCGCCAGCACGCCGCAGGAGCCCGCAACCGCTGCCCCCGCCAACAGCTCAAAGTCAACCCCGGCCTCGCGTGAAAAGGCGAAGAAGATTTTCGCCATCGACTGCGCCTTGTGCCACGGCGACAACGGAAACGGCAAGACCGACCTGGCCAAGGACATGGGGCTCACCCTGTTGGACTGGACCGATCCCAAGGCACTGGCAAATCACCCGGACCAGGAGCTTTTCCTGATCATTCGCAACGGCAAGGACAAGATGCCCGCCGAGGGTGAGGGCCGCGCCAAAAACGACGACGTCTACGCGCTGATTGCCTACATTCGCGAGATGTCAAAGAACCAGCCCGCCCGGCCTGCCGACGCTGCGCCGGCCGCCGATGCCGCGCCTGCTCCGCCCCCGGCGGATGCGCCCAAGCCAAACCGCTAGTCCGCATTTCTCACTCCCGCAGAAAATCGTAGCGCCGATCTCCCGATCGGCTGTCCTGAGGGCCTCCAGGCCCTCAGAGCCTTCCCACCGCAGATGGCCGGGTGCCCCATCCTTTCGCCTTTTTTCTGGCGAAAGGTTGGGAAAGAAGTACGCCTGTGCGAGCGAGTCGCGAGCGTCTGCCGCACCGCAGGTGCCGCCACTACTTCTTTTTCCTCCCCTGGTCGCTCTTCGCGCCTTCAGCTTTCTTCCAGTCCTCGCCGGGGCGGGCCACCGCATACATCTCCGCGCCAATCTGGTCGAAAAGCGCGTAACGATCTTCTCCCGCAACGTACACATCGAAATGGCTGCGGCCGGGCAGATAGGTAAAGTGCGGATCGCCGCCCAGCCGGGTGAGTACCGCCTCAAATTTATGCGCTGCGCCGTCCAGGTAGAACGTGTCGGCTGTGCCTACAAACAGGTGAATGCGTCCCTTGAGGTCGGCCCCGCGTTCGGCCCAGGTGGACTCAGCAATATGAGCAAGGTCGTAGTGATCGTGCCAGTAGGCGGCCACCTTCGGATCGACGGCGCCTGTCTCGCGATCGAACATCGGTTCAGGCGCGCCATCCTTGCCCTTCGGTGAAAACACCCATTCAAACGAAGCCAGTTGGCCGCCGTACGGCCCCAGTGTCTGTTCGAACTTTGCGAACTGCGGCATGGTTGCGACCACTTGACCCTTGTCGCGGAAAATAGGCGCCGCGGATCCGTCCGGCAGGCGATAAGCATTGGCATGCGCGGCATAAAGATCCAAATCGCTGAAGGCATGAAAATCGCTCGGATCGGGCGAGGTGGACCATGTGCCGCCAAAGATCTTCGGATAGTTCACCTGCAACTGCAGCGTGGCCCATCCGCCGCTGGAGTGGCCGTTGAGCAAGCGGCTCGAGGGGCGCGCATCCATGCGATACTTCGCTTCGAGAAATGGAATGAACTCGGTGGTCAGCGCCGCGCCCCACGGGCCGTTGTTCACGGAGTCCGCAAACTCATGCGTGCCCTGCGCAATGGATTCGTCGAGCATGACCCAGATCATGGGAGGCATCGTGCCGTTCTTCATCCGCTCGTAGATGCGCAGGCCTGTGATCATGGCCGCGTCGATTCCGCCGCCGAAACCGTGCGTCCAGTACGCAGTGGGATAGGCGCCCGGATGGTCCGCGTACCCAGGCGGCAGAATCACCCATGCCCCGATCATCACGGAATGGCCCCAGAAGCGGCTGAGCACAGGGCTTTCGAACTCTTCGAGTTGGGCGATGCCTGGCTTGGCGACATCTTTCAGGTTGGCCATTGCGGCCGCGCGCCGGGGATCCTCTTCAGCACGGTGATCGAGCACCAGCAGAGGCTCCGCGCCGCTGCCGGCCTTCCAGTTCGCAAGGGGAAGCACATCGCTGACCCAATCTCTTGGGCCGCGCCCGCTGTAGTTGTACGTGTGATCCACATCGAGCACTGCCTGCGCTTCATAATTGCCGGCGGGAATCGTAGCAAAGGCCGCGGGCGACGCGACTTCATCCGCGTCAAGCTCGATCGCCGCCCCGGGCGCCAGATCCTGCACCTCCCGCGCGGCCACCCACACCGCCTGTGGGTGCATTTGATCCGCGTCTACCGCCTTGTCGCCCGAGCCCTGCTTCACAAAAATGAGCAGCCGTCCGCTGATAGGCGCGGAGATCGACGCAGATGTCCGCACACGGAAGAAGACGTGAGTGCGTGGTGTGGATGGGGTTTGAGCTGCGAGCGGATAAACTCCGCAAAGGCCAGCGGAAACAGCAGCGAACAGCAACGCGGGAAGAAGTTTTTCGAATCGATGCAGGTGCACAGGCTCACCTCACTCAACAGATCCCCAAGATGATACCAGCCATGAGGAGACGCCTGGATCCTGCCGCGAAGCAGTCCCTGAGCCCGCGCGCACAGAGCTCAGTTGGATGTCGTGCGCCGATCGCGAAGGATGAGGAATGGCCGCTCGACGCACAGATAGAGAGCAGCCGCGACCGCGAGGCTACAAGCGGCATACAACGCCAGCCACGGAACCATCCCCGCATTGGCGATCGCCGGAAAACAAAGATCCACCAGGTGGATCACTTCTTTCTGTGTGAGATAGAGGCTGTAAGCAAGCGTGGCAATCAGTGTGGCCCCTGGCACCTTGAAACGCAGCCAGCCGTTGAAACTCAAGGACGATGCAACCAGCATGCCAAGCCCCAGAGCCAGCAGCGGGAAGCCGATCGCCACTCCCACCGCAGCCGCTCCATCCACTGACTCCCAGCGGTCTTTGAAGAGATAGATCGCGAGACCAACCAGTGCGGCTCCCACGCAAAGGAGCGTGTGGCCTCTCCGCGCCAGCGCGTTCCACCATACGGGGCGAAAGGTCTTGATCAGCGCAAGCGTTACGCCCGCCAGCAAACCATCCACGCGGCTGTAGGTCGGATAGTAAATCCGCTCAATGTAGGCCACGCCGAAAGAATGGTCGGCGTTGTCCAGCGGCTGCAGCACGTGGAACAGGAAATAGGCGCGAATACAGATCCCAAACAAAACCAGCCCCGCGAGCAACGCCGCCGTCTTTTTGAACGATGGCTTGCGCATCATCGCAAGAACAATCAGCGGCAGCAGCAGGTAAAAATGCTCCTCGACGCAGAGAGACCACACATGCGAGAAGGCTTGATAGACGCTGTAGTCGACAAAGAGATTGAAAGTGAAAGTGACGTACTCCCAAAGCGGCGCCATGTGCCCAGGATCCTCACTCCAGGCGGGAAAAACGTAGTAGAGCGCCAGAACAACGAAGTAGGCCGGCAAAACCCGGAACAGGCGATTGCGATAGAAGCTCCACGGGCCGGGATGCTCTCCGGCGAGGTAGGGCCGGAAAAGCTGCGAACCGATCAGGTAGCCGCTGAGAACGAAGAAGAGATCGACGCCCATCCACCCAAGACGCGCCACCGGAACCAGCAAATCGGGAAGAGTTCCTTCGCCGTGATATGCGTTTACGTGGAAGAGAATCACGGACAGGATCGCCAGGCTGCGCAGCGTATCAAGACCATGATCTCTGCCGTGATCTTTGATGGATGATTGGGTCAAGAGAAGGGGAACCTCATGCGGGGTTCCCTCATCTTAGAGCAACTCGGGAAGCATGCCGGCAGAGTCTTAGCCGGCCAGTACCTTCTTCACCAACTCGCTCACCACCCGGCCCTCGGCGCGCAGACCGCCAGCCTGCAGTTTGGCCTGCACTGCCTTGATCACCGTGCCGATTTCCTTGGGAGTTGGCGCTTTGCCACTCGCCGCGGTGATCTCGGCAACCGCCTCAGTCACCAAGGCCTGCAGTCCGGCTTCGTCCAGCGCCTTGGGCAGGAACTCCTCGATCACCACGATCTCCGCGGCTTCAATCGCGGCCAGCTCCGGCCGGTTGCCCTTGGTGAACTGCTCAATCGAGTCGCGGCGCTGCTTGATCATGGTGGCCAGCGCCTGCTGCTCCTCGGCCGGGGTCAGCGGCTCGCGCTTTTCAATGGCCTTGTTCTTGAGCGCGTTCTTGATCAGGCGCAGCGTGCCGGTGCGCACCGCGTCGTGCGCCTTCATGGAGGTGACGGTCTGTTGAGTGATGATGGCTTCCAGTGCGCCTGCGTCGGTCATGGGGTTTCTTCCTCGATATTAATTCTACGGCTTGATCAGGATTGGGTCGCCGCAAGGGCGTCGTCCTGCGGTTCGGCCAGCTTCTCAAACTGGTCGATCTCCACCTCGCCCTCGGGGAACACGGCCTTCACCTGCAACTGCCCGCCCATGGCCTGAATGAAGTTGCGCAGTGTGGAGACGTACATGTCGGTCCGCCTCTCCATCCTGGACACCGCGCCCTGGTTCACATTGAGAACCTTGGCCAGATTCACCTGGGTCATGCTGCGCGCCTCGCGAAGCTGGTAGAGAGCCATGACGCGGGGAGCTTCGCTGACGCGGCGTGCAATCTCTTGTTCCACTTCCGGCGAAAAGGTTTTGCGAATATCTCTCCATTTTGTGGCCATCGCCTTATCCTCTTATTGCCAGGCCGTCATCCAATTATACCTTCAAAGTGATATGACTCAAAAATCATATCGAGTACACTTCTGGTCTCAAAATGGCATCGCCGGGCCGATTTGGGAGTCTAGGGGCGATTTGCACAGGTGAATAATTCATAAAAACCATAAAATTGTGTATTCTGTGGTTACTGCTGTATCGGCAGCCCGTTGGTTCAGTTCGCTGGGAGACAAAACATGATTCGCAAAACTCGCCTTTTTACACCCGGTCCCACGCCGCTTCTTCCCGCGGCCCAGTTTGCCATGGCCGCGGCGGATATTCACCACCGCACGCCGGAGTTCCGCGCCCTTTACCTCAAGGTGCTGGCCCAGTTGAAGATCTTTGTCGGCACCCAAAATGACGTGCTCCTGCTCTCGTCGTCCGGCACGGGAGCGATGGAGGCTGCGGTCTCGAATCTGACCTCGCCGGGAGACAAGGTGCTGGTGCTGACCGCCGGAAAATTTGGCGAGCGCTGGGTAGGGCTGGCCAAGGCCTTCGGCTGCGAGGTCGATGTGGTGACCGCGCCCTACGGCGAGACATTCGACCTGGAAGTGGTCAAGGCGGCCATCAAGCCGGAGCATAAAGCGGTCTATCTCCAGGCCACGGAGACCTCCACCGCGGTGCGCCACGACGTGGAATCGATCGCCAAATTGGTCAAGGAGACCGACGCGCTATTGATCGTAGACGGGATTACCGGCCTGGGCACGACGCACTTTGACGTCGACGGCTGGGGCATCGACGTACTCATTGGCGGCTCGCAGAAAGCGGTCATGATTCCTCCCGGCCTGGCCTACCTGAGCGTCAGTGAGAAGGCCTGGGCGGCGATGGAGAAGTCGAAGAATCCGCGCTACTACTTTGACCTGCGCAAAGAACGCAAGAACGCCGTGAAAGGCGAGAGCGCGTATACGCCGGCGGTGGCATTGATTGCCGGCCTGGGCGCGGCGCTCGACTACATTGCCGGACAGGCCGGCGGCGACCTTGAAAAAGGCCGCATTGCGCTCATCGACAACGCGCAGGTGAACGCAGAGGCCACGCGCGCCGGATTGGTGACGCTGGGCTTCACGCTCTTTGCGCCCACGGCCCCTGCGGCTGCGGCCACCGCGGTTGCCGTGCCCGAGGGGATGAATTCGAGCGACGTGGTGAAGGCGCTCAAGACGCGCTTCAGCCTGGTGATCGCCAACGGGCAGGGCGAGATGCAGGGCAAGATCTTCCGCGTGGCGCACCTTGGCTTCTTTGACTTTCTGGACACGATTGCGTTTCTCGGAGCCATGGAACACATTGCCAAGGACACGCTGGGGCTGCCGGTGGAGTATGGCCAGGCGGTCGCCGCGGCGCAGAAGGTGTACGCGGCAGCGGTGAAGCCGTAGCGGAGTTAGCGTTGTCAGCGGAGTTAGCGTTGTTAGCGGAGTTAGCAAATGCCCGCTCGGTCGAATGGCTCTTACTAACTCCGCTAACACGCGCGGAGCGCGGCTAACCCCGCTAACTCCGCTTTTAGCAATCACCGCCAGGAGCAGCAACCATGCCTGAACTCACTTTCGGAGAGAAGCTGCTGATTGCGCGCAAGCAGCTCGACCTCTACCAATACCAGATGGCGGAGCGGCTAGGCGTGCATCCCAACTCGATTACCAACTACGAACGCGGCGAGGGCAAGCCGCACGCGGCCGTGGTGCGCATGTTTGACCTGCTGTGCGAGCAGGAGGGCATTCGCTTTGACAACTATGTGGCTGCCGAAAAGGACAAGGGAGAGAAGATGAAGATCGTTCTGGCGGAGAAGGTTTCTCCGGCGACGCTGGCCGTGTTTGCGGCCGAGCCCGGATGGGAAGTCCTGACGCACGACCAGTTGCCGGACGGTTTACCGGCGGCCCTTGCCGATGCCGATGCGCTGGTGGTGCGCAGTGCTGTGCAGGTGGACGACGCACTGATGGAACACGCGCCCAAGCTGCGCGTGGTTGGCCGGGCGGGCGTTGGTGTGGACAACATTGACGCCGATGCGGCCACGCGGCGCGGCATCGTGGTGATGAACACGCCGGGCGCAAACGCCGTAGCCGTGGCCGAGCTGACTATCGGGCTGATGCTGGCGCTGGCGCGCAAGGTGCCCGCGGCCAATTCGTCCATGCACGCCGGCAAGTGGGAGAAGAAAAATCTGCAAGGCGCTGAACTGCGCGGCAAGACGCTGGGCATTCTGGGCCTGGGTCGCATCGGCCTGGAAGTAGCGAAGCGCGCCAAGGGCTTTGGTCTGGAGATTATCGGCAGCGACCCGTTTGTCTCAGCCGCTGTGGCGCGAGAGAACGGCATCAAGCTGGTGACGCTCGACGAGTTGATTGCCGGCTCCGACTACATCACGCTGCACGTGGGACTGACCCCGCAGACCGCCGGCGTGATCAACGCAAAGAACCTTGCGGCAATGAAGAAGGGCGTGCGCATCATCAACTGCGCGCGCGGCGAGCTGATTGACGACGCGGCGCTGGCAGCCGCGCTCAAGAGCGGCCAGGTGGCTGGCGCGGCACTGGACGTGTTTGTGGTCGAGCCGCCCAAAGATTCCCCGTACGCGAACCTGGACAACGTGATTCTGACGCCGCACATTGCCGGTTCCACGGCTGAGGCGCAGGAGGCAGTAGGGATTCAGATTGCCTGCCAGGTGCGCGAGTATCTGAAGCTGGGTGTGGTGCAGAACGCTGTGAACCTGCCATCTCTCACGCATGAAGAGTACGTAGTGCTGGCGCCGTACATTGACCTCGCCGGGCGGCTTGGCTCATTCCTTGCGCAGACCGGCAAAGGCGGCATTGAGGCCATTCATCTCACTTATGGCGGGGCTTTGGCCGAGGCGAAAACGGAGCTGGTCCGCAACGCGGCCATCGAGGGATTGCTGCAAGGCTCAGAGAATGTGAACCGCATCAATGCAGCGGCCGTGGCCCACGAGCGCGGCATCCGCGTGCACGAGGAGAAAACTGAAAGCCATCGCGGCGGGACGGCATCGGTATTTCAAATCGAGTTGCACACCGCGGCCGGCTCGAGCCACGCAACAGCTACTGTTCTGCACGGTGAACAGCCCAGGCTTCTTGAATTCAGCGGCATTGACATCGAGGCGCCGCTTGAGGGCAACCTGCTGGTCTGCCGCAACCTCGACGTCCCCGGCGTAATCGGCAAGATCGGCTCAATTCTCGGCGAGCATGGCGTCAATATCGCCAACTTCGCGCTGGGCCGCGAGCGCACAGGGCCCCGGCCGGTGAAAGCGCTGGCCGTTGTCCAGGTGGATGCGCCGGTGCCCGCCAACGTACTTGAAGACCTGCTCAAGATTGAAGCCATGATCGAGGCCCGACCGGTGAGCCTGCCCGAAGGGAAGTTCTGAAACTGGTTGCATAAATCAGGTTTTGAAAGGGCACGGCTTCAGCCGTGCCGCAAAAGGCGCATAGAATATGGGCTTTAGCCCCTGAGGGACGCTTCGCACTGGTCGGACAGCATTTATGCAACCAGCTCTAGCCGGCAACGCCTTCGTGGCCGAGCCAACAGCGCAGGAACGCAACCTGCCCTGTGTGATAGGTGTCGTGGTAGGCCAGAAAGTTGATGACCCCGCCGAGCGTGCCGTCCGCGCTCGGCACTTTCACCGTTGAGGCGGCCGAGAGCGTCTCTTCCGATACCTCGTCGAACGCAGTTTTGAGCAGCCGGCCAACCTCGCCAAATGCCTGCACCGCTTCTTCCGGCGTCGGATACTCGGCTGAATCCGCCAGCTTGGCTCCGCGGCCAAAAAGTGAAGACCAGGGTGTTGACCAGGGCGTTCCCAGAAACCCAAGTGTGTTCCCCCGCGCCCAGACCATGTGGCACACGATCCAAAGCAAGTGGTTTGAATTATCGCTGGGACGGCGCAGCCACTCCTCGGGGTTCAGGCCCTCAAAGCTCTTCTTCAGCAGACTGCTGTTCATGTGAAAACTATGCGCGGCTTCGGCAATCCGGCTTGGTGCAGGCATTTGGGTATTCTCCTTTGCGATGAAACGGCTGCGGTTCAAATCTTACGCGAATCGCAGAGAGTTATCGGAAGGTTTTATGGGACGAATTCGCGCTCAAAGAACAGCGGCGCATTCCGTGCGGAACGCGCCGCTGTGGATCAGCAACCGGGATGACTGTCCCGATTCCTTAGCCAGCCTATCGAATGCGATAGCTGCTGAAAATCGTTGCGGTTCATTGCCATGCATCAACTTTCCTTACGCCCGGCTCAGGTAGGCCCCTTCGCTGGTGTCCACGCGGATCTTTTCGCCTTCGTTGATAAAGGCGGGAACCTGGACCACCAGACCGGTTTCGGTCTTGGCCGGCTTGGTGACGCTGGAGGCGGTGGCCGCCTTGAGCCCGGGCTCGGTCTCGACCACGGTAAGCTCGACGGCCGAAGGCAGCTCAATGCCCACGGCGTTTCCATCGTGGTAGCTGACCTTGATCTGCAGGTTTGGCGTCAGGTACTCCACAGCGTCGCCCAGCGTGGAGCCCTTCAGCACGGTCTGCTCGTAGTCCACCGGGTTCATGAAGTAGTAGTCGTCGCCGTCGTTGTAGAGATACTCCATCGACACCTCGTCCACGATGACCTTTTCGATGGCGTCGGCGGAGCGGAAGCGATGCTCAAACATGGCGCCTGTGCGCAGGTTGCGCAGCTTGGCCTGGATGAAGGCGCGCAGATTGCCGGGGGTGCGGTGCTCCACCTTGAAGACCAGGTGCAACTGCTCGTTGTGCTTGATGATCATGCCCGGACGCATTTGAGTGGCGGGAATCGCCATAAAAGTTAAAGCTCCTTGCTTTAGTTGCGCTCACTGCGCAAAGTTTCCTGGCCTTGGCCCACCTTTCATTGTAGCTTAGCGGCGGATCGTTTATCTTTGGCTGGCCTCGCCCGCAGCCACCTTGCGGTTGAACTCCGCCGACCTGTTGCGCGGCACGCTGAGCGATTGCCACTTCTCGCAGGCGAAGTGCTTGGCCAGCAGGACGATCTGGCCCACATGGTACGGATAGTGAGCAAGCTGGCGATTGATGGCCTGCATCACCGAGTGAGCCTCGCCGCGAATGGTCACAGTGCGGCCAAGGTCGGCATCCGTCAGCGGTTCCAGCGCCTGAAACAACTGCGCCCAGCCGGCCTCCCACTCTGCCAGCAGGGCCTCACGCGTTTCCGGCGGACTAACGAATTCCATGTCGCGATTGCGGTCCGGCTTCTCCCCGTCCGTGGTGAGCAAACCGCTCCAGCGGGAGCGCATGTTGCCCACCATATGCTTGACGACGATGGCAATCGAGTTCGCTTCCTCGTCCAGGGCGATGAAGAGCTGTTCGTCCGTCATCTGCTCCATGGCGCGGTCGGCAAGCTTCTTGTAATAGCGGAAAACCGCCCGCGCATCCTCAAGATACGATGTGGTGAACTCCAATGCCATGGCCGCAGTCTACCCGAGGGGAGCCGGCGTTATCGAATGGCCTGAAATCGGACCACGATGCCGGCGCCGATTTTGACGCTGTTCTGCACGCTGGTGGTCGAGTTCGGTAGCTCGGTGCGCAGCCACTGTACCTCGCCGGCGCGGATGGCCCAGTGCGGAGAGAGACCAATGTTGACGCCGCCTCCGGCTTGAATGGCAAGGCTGGATGCGCTGGTGGTGGACGCTCCAGCATGAGGAAACGTGCTGCCCAATCCCTCTGAAGTGCCGGCCAGCCCCTGTCCGAAGATCGCAACCTCCCGCTTTGACCGGTGAAGCGTCCATGTGTAGCGCGGGCCGTAAACCGTGGTAATCAGGTTGAGCGGAACGCCGCCCGCGCCCGGTCCGGTATGGCCGCCGGAGAAGCTGGCGATACCGGCGAACCTGGCCGGCAGATGGTACGCAACCTCGACATCCCCGCCCTGCATCCAGAAGCTGTCGCCGGGGACGAAGTTGGAGTGGCTGGTGGTGTAGGTCAAAGAAATGTCGACCTGGCCGGGCCGCGACGGAGCAGGTTGCTGCGCTGCTGCCGTCCGCGTGCCGGCAATCGCTGTTGCTATCAATCCAAACAGGAGGGCAAGGCTCACACCTTTGCGCATTGGCATCCTCGGGAAATTCTATGCAAGTTTCAAATGGGTCAGCGTGAAACCTCGATCGTCGCGCATGGGGTCGTGTGCCGTGACGGGGAAGCGCGGCGCCCGACGAAAAATCGTTCATTCCGTAGAACGATGCTGCCCATTTGAACAGGAAAAATGCCGGTTGGCTAGAGAAAATAGTGAGAGGTTCTGCGGCGCGGTCTTTCGGGAGTAGGGCGCATGGCTTAAAGCTCTAACGCGGCTGCATCGGCTCGTACGGCTCAACCCGCAGCATGTCTGACAGCACCCCGCGCTCATCGGGCGTAAAGACGCCCTGGTAGCGGCTGGAGTTGAGCACAATCGCACGTTGGTCCATGGGAACCGCGCGCAGATCGCGGAAGGCGCCGCGCATGAGCGCCTGGCGGCCCGGCGGCATGGTGGCAAAGCGCCGCGCGGACATGTTCACCTGCATCCGGTCTTGTGGCGACAGGTGCTCGATCATCTCGGCGCGGGCAAGTGTTTGGTCGCGCCGTTGCGCGGGCATCTCGTTCACCTGGTGCAACCGGTTCACCAGCCGCTGCTGCTCCTGCGCCGGAAGCCGGTTGAAGCCGGGATCGCTGCGCAGCATCCGTTCCTGGTCTTGCACGGGAAGATTGCGATGCTGGTTGAGCCAGTCGCCCAGGTGCCCCGCGGGATAGTTGCCCTGCCCCGCTGCGCCTCTGGCTGCATAGCCCGGGTTGGCATAGCCCGGGTGAGCATAGCCCGGATAGGCGGGACGAGCTGCGCCCTGGACTCCATAGCCTGGAGCGGGATAGCCGGGACGCCCCCCTACCGGCGCGCCGCCTTGCGGCCTGCCTTGAGGCTGCTGAGCCGGACGATTACCGTACTGCTGCCGTCCCTGCTGCGCCTTGCCGCTCTGGTTGCTGGGTGCGGGGTTGCGCGGAGCCGCTGCGCGAGGCGCGGGCGCGGAGCGGGCAGCGGAAGCGTGCTGTCCGCGAGCCCAGGCCGCCGGCAAACACAAAGCCGCCATGACCACCGCGGCCAAAGCCGCGCGGCTCATACGCCCCGCATTGAATCCCGCCTTCACAAATGTCCTTCGGCCTTCGCCGTGTCCGGTAAGAAAATTCAGTTAGTCGCCGTTGCTGTTGCCGTCCGTGCTGGAGATCGAATCCAACTGCTCAAGCAGTTGGGCGTTGTTGTCCAGCGTCTGCAAATCGTGCACGTATGCCTGCGGCTGCGGCAATGGCTGCTTTTCCCCATCGGTAACGCCCAGGTAAGTTCCACCGCCCACCAGCAGCACAACCGCCAGCGCCATGGCAGCCATTGGACGAACATGCATCGAGGGACCATAAGTGAGGCGCGCATGAAGCTTCTCAAGCCAGCCGGCCGGTGCGGTCGCGCGCTCTTCGCGCATCCGCGCATCCAGCTTGCTCAGGAAGTACGGGCTCGGCTCGGGGCTCTCCCAGGCGTCCAGCAGAGACCTGGTGGCGCGCAACTCCTTGAGTTCGGCGCGGCAGTGCTCACACGCGTCCACATGCGCTTGAACCTTGGCAGGCACTTTCTCGGGATCGAGCAGCAGGTCCGCCAGCTTCGATTCCATCCCAGTGCAATTTGTTTTCATCCGATCCATGGTGAACACCCCACTCCCTGCCGGTGTTGCCCGGCTTCTTCACTTGAACAAAAGCATTCTGCTTCTTGCCTATACAAAATCCTTCAACTTGTCCCGCAGCGTCTGGTAGGCGCGGAAGAGCAGCGACTTGGTCGCCGACTCGCTCAACTTGAGCACTTCCCCGATCTGCCGGTAATCCATTCCCTGATACTTGTGCATCAGCACCGCCATCCTCTGCCGTTCCGGCAGCGCCATCACGTGCGTGCGAATCGCGGCCATCCGCTCATCGCGCACCATGCGCTGCTCCACCGACGGCTCGTCGTCGGCTACATCCGGCGTGGTGCCGCTCTCTTCGTCCGGAGCGTCCAGATACACCGTTTGCGCCGACCGCTCATGCCGGGTATCGCGCGCGTGGTTCACCGCCAGGTTGGTCGCGATCCGGTAAAGCCAGGTGGTGAACTTGGCTTCGGCACGGTAGCTCTCGCGCGAGCGGTAAACCCGCAGGAAAACCTCCTGCGCCAGCTCTTCGGCTACGGCCTGGTTGCGCGCCATGCGGAAGAGAAAGTGAATCATGGCCCGGTGGTACTTTTCCACCAGATAATTGAAGCCGGCCTCGTCGCCGGCGGCCACCCGCAGCATGATGGCTGCATCGCTGGCCGGATCCAGGCTCACCTGCGATCCGCCATAGCTTTCCGGTACCGCGTCCGGCCGTGAGGCCGCGCCCGCCCCCAGAACCGAGTTGTCCAGGACCAGAGTCGCCATACTCTCTGGAACCCCATTTTCATCGGAAGGTTGCGCTAAATCGTCGATTTCATTGGCTGTTTCCGGGTCAAGACCGGTGTCGCCGGCGCCTTTGGGGCGCTTGCCGTGCCTGGCGCCATGGGGCAGGGCGGAGAATTCAACCCTGAAGGGCGTCAGGCCCCCGCTACCCAGTTCCGCGCCGCCCAATCTCGCGCCGGCAAGATTCACGCCGCCGAGGGCAGGTAACGGGCGCATCGCCGCTTCCCCGTCCAGCGGGAATTCGGCTGCTTGGCGAATTGAGAAGAATCTCCAGTGCATCGGCTATCGGGCAGGGATAGAGCCAGCCGCCGGAATGCGCGGGGGTGGCCTTGAAAGCCCTGCTGGTGCTACTCTAACTCATGGGATGCCCCGCTGGCGCGGTCTGCCGGTTCGGCTGGCCAGTCCCGCCCGTGATCGCCAAAGCGGGCGCTTAACTCAGCGGTAGAGTGCCACCTTCACACGGTGGAAGTCGCAGGTTCGAATCCTGCAGCGCCCACCATAAAATCAATAACTTACGGCCTATTCTTCGGGAGCTTTGGTAGCATTTGGTAGCAAACCCGCAACTCCCTTCTTAGAACCTCCTCCTTTCTTGAGCTTCGCGTACATCGATCCGACCATTTCCTGCACGCTTTCCGGCAGTTCTTGCATGTATTCGTAGGCCGTCGTGTCTGGTCGGGCGTGCCGCAGATGAGCCTGAATATCCTTCACCGACCCCATCCTTTGCGCCTGGGTCGCCATGGTCCGGCGCAGAATCTGGAAGTTCAGTTTTTCGATTCCCAACTTCTCTGCGAGCGGCTTGAGAACCCGGAAGCGGTAGTTGGCGGTGTCGATGCACCCACCATCCGTGTTTGGAAAGACAAAAGCCTCCGCAGAGCGGTCCTTGCACTCCAGCTTCCATCGCCGGAGTTCGTTCGCCAGACCATCGGGAAGATGAACCTTGCTGAGGCTCCCGGGCGTCTTCCCAAAGGGCCGGATCGTCCTCCGGTAGACGGTTTCGGTAATCGACAAGGTATTGTGATCGTCGAAGGAACGCCAGCGCAGTGCAAACAGTTCGCTCGGGCGAAGCGCCTCAGTCATATCCAGCATCAGCAAGAGGCGGTCTCGCCTGGCCGTTTTCGCCAGGATCAACCACATCTCGTCCCAACTCAGGATCGCCTTGTCCTTGGGCCGGAGATTCTTGGGAATCTTCAGCTTTCGGGTAGGGTCCTTCACCAGGAACTCTTGCTCGATGGCTTCGTCAAAGATGGATCTCAGATAGGATCTCGCCTGCTTGAACCTGTCCTGGGAGTAACGCAGGGCGAGATCGTTCACATGCGTCTGCAGCATGAAGCGATCGAACGCGTCGAGCGGATACTCGCCGAACTTGGCGATGAGATCAATTTCAATCTGAGACATCTTTTCCTTCGCCGTCTCCGGCCGCCAGTCTCCCTTACGAAGCGGAAAGTAGCGGTTGCGAACAAACCACTCGAAGGTCGTCGAGCTATCCTTTAGAACTCTTCCCCCTCCGAGATTTTGGCCAGTCTGCTTGGCGATTTCAATTCGGAGGGCATCGCGCGCCTCCGCCTTTGTCATCTTGGATTTGAGTTCCAGAAGGACGCAGACCGTATCCTCCTGTTCCTCGTTGGTTGTGGGATTAAGGACGTGTTTGCGGAAATACCCGTACCAGCGTTTTCCCCGCAAGACGACCCATCCAGCTTGATGCGAAATGCCCATTGGTTTCTCGATTTCTGTGCAGGAAGCAGTGGGCAGCTCTCATTTTACTTGCGCCGGAGACGCAAGCCTGCGAGCCGCTCTCTTTCATCGATAAACGCCTCGATCTTGCTCGCCCGGTAGCGAAGCGCCCCATCTCCCATGCGGATGACTGGAAGATAAGGGGCCTTTCGCGAAGAATGGTCCCAAACCCAATCCCTGCTGACCTTTAGCCGTTCGGCGACATCTTCGACAGTTAAGAGTGGGTCGACCGAAAGTGATTGCTCCGTAATCATTTGTGCAAACGCCATGACCAGATTGCCTCCCACGGTGTTGTGTGCGGCCCCGAAGGGCCGGCGAGTGTGGAAATCTTGGGTCGAATTCGATTCTCGGTCAAATTGACGCCGACTCCTGCCCGCTCCGCCGGTCTCTTCACCGGGGGAATCGGAACTCGATTTGACTGAGTTTCGAGACCGCTTCATTCTGTCTCCGCGTTCGAGGAGGCCGAATGGCGATCTCAACCAAAGCGCGTGGAGTGGCTGATGTTTGATTCCCTCAAAGACCTTTCCAGGAAGCTCGCCGCGACGGGCTACTTCATCAATCCTGTGATGACCCAGGTTGTCTTCCTGGCTGCGAAACTCCAGAAGCCGTTGCTGCTCGAAGGCCCCGCCGGCTCGGGCAAGACTGGAACTGACGCCTGGAACCCGCATTCAAGCCAAGCTTGAGACGCAGATATCGAGCGCTGTGCAAGCACCCGTAGTAGCCGTGGTCGAGTACACATACGCCATCGGCGACAGGATCATCGTTCCCGCCGGCGCGCGCGTCTACGGCCAACTCCAGCAGGCCGATCGCAGCGGGCTCGTCAGCGTGAAGTTCGACGAGATCGAACTGCTCGATGGAGCGCGGGAGAAGATTGATGCGATTGCAACCGGACTCGATCTGGGGCCGATCAAAGGAAACGTCTATGGGAAGAACACAGGCGAGAATTTTCTGGTTCGCGCCGCTTCGGGAATTGGTTCGGTTCTTGCCGAGGTGGCGGGCAGCAATTCGAGTGCCGCATTCTCCGAGGACGATATGCTTCGGGAGCGGCTGGCCGAGAACATCGGAACTGCGGGCGATTCCGAAGTCATGAACCTCAATGCCAACAGTCGCGTGGTCGTTTCCGTTCCCGCCGACACCAAGATCTACGTCGTGTTCACCAAGCACGAACAAAGCCCTGCCGGACTTCACAAGGTAGTTGGCACGGCCCAATAGATTGCCACAGACCAAACAATCCTCTCTTCGCCCTGGCCCGCGTGCCAGGGCTTTCTGTGCGCTGTGAACGAATTCCGTGCGCGGTCAGCTTATCAGAGATTGGCGGTAGCAAGGCCTTCACCATCCAACCACAAAACCGTTGCGTCTCTTCTTCCCGCGCCTACTGCGCTTCCCATGCTTTGGAGATTCTCCCGCTGCCCGATCAGTGTCGTGTCTATTCAGGTAGGCCGCGCTTGGGTAAAGATCGGCCCAAATGATCCACCGTGCGTTTGAGGCAAAATCGTTCCCGATTGCTCAATCTTGAAGTTCAGGCAAAATCGGTCCGGATGACCCACTGTGCGGTTGAGCAAAGTTGGCTCCCGTTGACCCAATTCGCGTTTGAGGAAAGATCGGTCCGTGTGACCCACTGTGCGGTTGAGGCATCATCGATCCCGTTTACTCAATTTGGAAATGAGCAAAGATCTGGAGTGACCCCCAAAAGTGAGACAGTTGAGAAGGACACAGTTTGCAGCGAATGGGGGGGCTGCAAATGCGAAGGAAGCGGATTTACACGGAGGAGTTCCGGCGAGTTTCGGTGGCTCGAATGCAGGGCTGCCACAACATTTCTGCGTTGGCCAAAGAGTTGGATGTGCCGCGTCGCTTGCTGTATAGGTGGCAGATGCGGATGCAGGGCCCGGTTGCGCCTATCTCACCGCGCTATCCAGGTCTGGAGGAAGAGAACCGGCAACTGAAGCAGCTTCTGGCGGAGCGGACGCTGGAGGTGGATTTTTTCAAAGGTGCCTTGCAAAAGATAGCGGCTCGACGCCAGGCGGACGGCGGCACTGGCGAGACGGCATCTACGACCAAGTGCGGTCAGTGATGTCGCTGCAAGGCGGTTTGTCGATCGAGCGGATGTGCGTGCTGGCGCGGGTAAGCCGGGCGGGGTTTTATCGCTGGCTCACGGCAGAGGCGCCGGCGGAGGAAGAGATGGAAGTGCGTGCGGCGATTCACGAGGTGGCGCTGGAGCATCGGGGCCGCTACGGCTACCGGCGAGTGAGCCGGGAGCTGCGCCGCCGCGGCCTGGTTGTGAATCACAAGCGGGTGGCGCGGCTGATGCGCGAAGATAACCTGCTCGCGATCCAGCCGCGGGCCTGGGTTCAGACCACCGACTCCGATCATGAACTGAAGGTCTATCTGAATCTGGCCGCGCGCATGCAATTAACCGGGATCAACCAATTATGGGTAGCCGATATCACCTATAGTACGCCCAGCCAGCGTACCTTGATCGAAAGGAGGTGCGCTGCTTGAGCATGTCTGGAATGCAGAGCATGGCGATTTTGGCTGTGCCTGCCTTTTCTCTGCTACGAGAGGAAATGAGCCGAAGCGG
>Ga0302268_1000467_pt1 | contig 25262 bp, 20 predicted proteins | sample III_Bog_E2_1_FD_194554 | JGI IMG/M metagenome (GOLD analysis project Ga0302268, IMG submission 194554) | Peat permafrost microbial communities from Stordalen Mire near Abisko, Sweden - III_Bog_E2_1 | ecosystem: Environmental > Terrestrial > Soil > Wetlands > Peat | place: Sweden: Abisko... | reverse complement strand
GTAGTAAGTAGTAAGTAGTAAGTAGTAAGTAGTAAGTAGTAAGTAGTAAGTAGTAAGTAGTAAGTAGTAAGTAGTAAGTAGTAAGTAGTAAGTAGTAAGTAGTAAGTAGTAAGTAGTAAGTAGTAAGTAGTAAGGATTAGGTAGTAAGTAGTAGTTAGTAAGTAGAAAGTAATTGAAAGTAGAGGACTTGTTTAAACATATAATATTGATATAATAGCTTATGTATAAAAATAATATCGTTCATAGAATTTTCACAATAGTCCTGTTTTCGTTATTTTGCTTTCAATCTTTTGCAGAGAATTGGAACATTCCTGCGGTTGCAAGTGCCAAAAACAGTTATATTCAATTTACAGTTACTACTGCCAAAGAAGGGGATGCTATTTTTACCCAAAATTGCATGTCTTGCCATGGTAATCCCGGAAAAGGGAATGGACTGAAATCATTTAATCCGGCTCCTCCCGATTTGGCCGGTACTATAACTCAAAAACGTACTGATGGAGATTTATTTTATATAATCACCACCGGTAAAATAATAATGCCTTCGTTTGCAACTGTTCTTTCGGTAGAACAGAGATGGAAAGTAATTTCATTTATCAGGAGTTTTAATAAGAATTACGTACAGGTTGTTTCAAAAAAAATAAATCTGGCAAAAAGCAACCTTGTAAAGCTGAATATTCTATACGACTCTAAGACTCATATTGTCAGAGTTCAGGTTACAGCGAATGAACCATCAGGTGTCGTTTTGTTGAAGAAATCAGAAGTTTCACTTTATGTAAAAAGGTATTTTGGTCAGTTGCAAATAGAAAAAACCATTAAGACCGATAATAATGGCGTTGCAGAATTTAATTTTCCGACAGACTTACCCGGAGATAAATATGGAAACCTGAATTTAATAGTAAAATTAAACGATGATAATTACGGTGAAAAAGAAATTCAAAATAACTATAAAATCGGTGTTCCTACAGATAAACCATCATTAACTGAAAAAAGAGCTATCTGGAATGTGATGGCTAAAGCACCAATCTGGCTTCTTTTGACGTATTCATTTTGTCTTATGATTGTTCTTTCAGTATTCTTGTATATTTTTTATAGTTTATATAAATTAAGAAAAACAGGTGAAATAAAAAATTAAAAATATGAAAAAACTGGCAATTATTGGACGGATTCTTTTTGCACTCCCATTTGGATTGATGGGACTAAATCATTTTTTAATGACTAATGTTTTTGTCGGAATGATGTCTTCTTTTATTCCGGGCGGGGCTTATACGATCCTTTTGACAGGTGCAATATTAATACTGGCAAGCATATTTATTATTTTAAATTACAACTTAAAATTTGTTTGTTTTGGACTTGCCGGGTTTTTGTTTATTTTTATTGTTACTATTCATATTCCGGGATTATTTGATGCAGACCCAAAAATAGTACAAACATCCTTAATTGAACTTTTGAAAGATACCGCTTTAATGGGAGGTGCAATTATGATTGCTCTTTATTCGGATGCACTTAAAGAATTAGAATTAAGTCAAAAAAAAGGGAAACGTAAATAAACAAAAAATGAAAAAAAATCTCTGTTTTATTTTTATTTTTTTTATCAGTTTAACCTGTACAACATATGCCCAGGTTAATAAAACACCTGAAGTTGGTATTGTAGAACATCTTGGTAAAACCATACCGCTGGATTTGAAATTTGTCAATGATAAGTTTGATACTGTCACACTCAGGAAATTGATCAATAAGCCTACCATTTTATCGTTTGTTTATTTCGATTGCCCGGGACTTTGTTCCCCGCTACTTGAAGGATTGGGAACCGTTATTCAAAAAACTGATCTTAAGCTTGGAAAAGACTATCAGGTCATTACAATAAGTTTCAATTTCAGGGATACACCTGAAAAGGCAAAAGCCAAAAAGAAACGGTTTACCGAACGTTACGCAAAAGGAAACAGTGATGGTTGGATTTTTCTGACTACCGATAGTGCCACCATATTTAAAATCACGCATTCCACCGGTTTTATTACTAAAGCAGTAGGGTTGGATTTTGTACATCCTTCTGCTATTATCGCTGTAAGCCCAACCGGGATGATAACACGCTATTTATATGGAATCACGTTTCAGCCGATTGATTTCAAAATGGCTCTTATTGAAGCAAACAAAGAACAACCCCGGCCTACCATTCAAAAAGTGTTGTTACTTTGTTACAGTTACGATCCACAGGGTCAGCGATATACGCTGGACGTCCTGAAAATTGCCGGAATACTTATGCTATTCTTTATACTAGTATTCATTGTAGTGTATCTGATTAAACCTAAAAAGAAAAACAACGACAGAAATAACCGTATTAAATTTAAATGATTATCGACCTGAATATCAGGTAATATTTAACAATGTAATAATGGCAATTTAAACCTGTATGGTTTAACTTAGACACCTCGTCAGGAAAGAATGCAACTTTATACATTCGACACCTGCAATGGTCAAAAAATAAATTTAGACGAATTGAAAATATGTAATTAAACGTGCATACATTAAATTTATTTATTATGAAAAACAATCAGAATTGGTTAAGAAGGAACTCGTATCAAGTTGCTTTTTTGAAAAACTACCTTATTAAAAATCATTTTACAAAGTGGATAATTATTTTGATTATTGTTTTGTCACCATTTAATACAGTAAAATCATTACCGAGCTATGCACGTCAGACACAAATGTCTTGTACAGCATGCCACACATCATTCCCGGAATTGAATTCCTTTGGAAGGCAATTTAAAGAGAATGGTTATACTTTGACTACAGCAAGTACAATTAATGATCAGGGAGATACACTAAAACCCAGAACAAGATTAAATTTATTAAATAATTTACCTTTGTCAGTTATGGTTCAATCATCTTTTACGAGTATTGCAAAAGATGTGGTTGGGCAACAAAATAATTCAGGCCAATTTCCACAACAATTAAGTTTGTTTTTTTCAGGACAAATTACTCCTCATATCGGGTCATTTATTCAAATGACTTATGCTGATGGAAGTTTTGGAATGGATAATGCGGATATCCGGTATGCAAATACTACAAGTTTTGGTACTAACAGCTTGCTTTACGGGTTGACTTTAAATAACAATCCGACATCACAGGACCTTTGGAATACTTCACCTGCATGGAGATTTCCCTATGCAAGCGCTTCAACAGCTCCTTTTCCTGCTAAATCAACTTTGATTGAAAGCCTGGGTGGTCAGGTCATAGGTCTCGGAGCATATGCGCTTTTGAATAATTTGATTTTTGCTGAATTTTCTACCTATCGTTCAGCACAAATAGGGGCAGATAATCCGCCGGATACGACCAATACAAATGTAGTTAAAGGTTTTATACCTTATTGGCGAATCGCAATCCAACACGAATGGGATAAAAATTACTTAGAATTAGGCACCTTTGGGATTGCTTCTACGCAGTATCTTGCAGGAATTTCAGGAGCTTTAGATAAATTTATTGATATGGGCTTTGATTTACAATATGAACGTAGTTTGTCATATGGATCTTTTTCCTTTCATTCATCTTTCATTAACGAAAATGAGGTTCGTGATTTGTCAGCAGAAACTAATTATAATTTCAGAACTTTTAAAGTTGATGGGAATTTATTTTTTAAAAACGGATGTGGTGGAACAATAGGCTATTTTAATAATACGGGCAGTGCCGATGTAGCCAATTTTCCAAATGGTGACAATAAACCGAACAGCAGTGGTTTTATATTTCAAATAGAGTATTTGCCATGGTATAATACTAAATTTGCTGCACAGTATGTGTCATATCAAAAATTTGATGGAAGTAGTAGTAACTACGATGGCATGGGTAGAAATGCGGCTAACAATAATACCATATACCTTTTGGCATGGCTTTGTTTTTAAAGAGATTGAATCAGTTAAACAAATTAAAAATAGATAATTATGAATCGTAAATCATTAGTTGGAGTATTCTCACTAATTGCATTTTTGCTAATTAGTATGAATGTAGATGCAGTGCAACCAAAGGCGATGATAACCAAAGTAGAAATGGGACCAATAAATCATCAAATGGTTAATTTAGGCAAAGGTTTATTTAACTCAAAATGTGTGGCTTGTCATACGCTGGATCAGAATAAAATAGGACCTGCTTTAAGAAATGTGTCTAAGGAAAGAAAGCCGGAATATATTATGAATGTTCTTTTAAATACAGCAAAAATGCAAAAGATTGATCCCGTTTATAAAGGGTTACTCGTAAAATTCAAGAATTTACCGATGCCTGATCCAAATTTAACTGAAACACAGGCCCGTTCAGTACTTGAATATCTAAGATCGGTAGAAAAATAATAAATAATTATCAATTAATAATTAATAATTGCCCGGATACTGAAATTAAAGCTCTTGTAGATTAATAAACATACCATTTAATATCTACGATTCCTTAATTGTTATTTAATACTTATGTAATTCAATTAAATGAATGAACTATTTTTGTTATGACTTCAGGTATCTTAAATGGGGGATGTTAAGACGTGGTTTATGAAATTTCATATAAGCAAAAAAAATGAAAGTTTCACTTATTAACATTCTTACTTCCTCTCCATTTGGAGTGTGTTGAGGTGATGTCCGGGGTATGGTTCAAAATAACAACTAAATTATAGTAACATCAGATATTTCAACAAGATTCAATTGGTTCAATTAATATTTATAAAGGACTTAATGATTAAAAATTTTATCTCCATGTCTAATTCATGTCAGGGTGGAGATTTTACTAATAATATCTTAAAAATATATGGCAGATACGAATAGAAAAGAATATGTAAGTTATCTGGATGATCCCGGTAAGTACAAAGGGATATTTTCCTGGATTTTCACATTGGATCATAAAAGGATAGGGCTCCTCTATTTGTACGCTATCATGGTATTATTCTTTGTGGGAGCAATAATGGGGTTGCTAATGCGCATCGAGTTGATTGCTCCCGGTGAAACCATAATGAAACCGCAGACTTATAATGGATTATTTACTGTTCATGGTATTATCATGATATTCATGGTGGTTATTCCGGGATTGTCGGTTGTATTTGGAAATTTCTTTTTGCCGATATTAATCGGGGCAAAAGATGTAGCTTTTCCTAAATTAAACCGGATGTCGTGGTGGATTTATATCATTGGTTGCATGCTGGCAATAGCTTCCCAGTTTATGCAACACGGACCTCCCGATACAGGCTGGACATTTTATGCACCGTACAGTACCACAACGGGTACAAATGTGATCATGGCAACATTTGCCGCTTTTGTACTTGGCTTTTCGTCCATTCTGACTGGTTTGAATTTTATAGTCACCATACACCAGATGCGTGCACCCGGAATGAAATTCTTTAATATGCCCCTGTTTTCGTGGGCCATTTACGCAACAGCCTGGACACAACTGCTTGCTACCCCTATTGTCGGAATTACCCTTTTAATGCTGATTGCCGAACGTCTTTTCGGAATAGGATTCTTTAATCCCGATTTAGGAGGTGACCCGGTTTTATTCCAGCATTTGTTCTGGATTTATTCGCATCCTGCAGTTTATATAATGATCTTACCCGCACTGGGAGTTATTACAGAAATTATTCCTACTTTTTGTCAAAAAAGGATATACGGTTATAAAGCCATTGCTTTATCGAGTCTGGCAATTGCCGGTGTTGGTTTCCTTGTTTGGGGTCATCACATGTTTACTTCAGGAATGAGCGATCAGGCACGTTGGTTCTTTTCATTTCTTACTTTTCTGGTGGCTGTGCCAAGCGCCATTAAAGTGTTTAACTGGCTTGCCACCATGTACAAAGGTTCTATTGACCTAAAACCACCATTTCTTTATGCCCTGGCATTTATATTTCTTTTCACCATCGGCGGAACAACAGGGCTTTTATTAGGTTCGGTAGCAACGAATGTGCAGGTGCATGATACGGCTTTTGTTGTTGCACATTTCCATTATATAATTTTCGGAGGAATGGGATTTGCATTTTTTGGAGCCATTCATTATTGGCTTCCAAAAATGTACGGCAGGATGTACAACATGAAACGCGCTACCATTGCATGGGGCATTAATTTCGTTGGATTTAATCTTTTATATTTTCCTCAGTTTATTTTAGGAATAGAAGGAGTGCCCAGAAGATATTACGATTATTTACCACAATTTCAAACGGGAGAAGTTATTTCCACCATTGGTGGATTTATATTAATAACAGGTTTGATTATGATGGTTTACAATTTAGTGCAGGGCGCAAAAAAAGGAGAAATTGCTCCTGCAAATCCATGGCACGGTACTACACTTGAATGGCAGATACCTTCACCTCCTCCGGTTGAAAACTTTGATGAAGCACCTGTAATCAAGGCGAACCCGTATGACTATGAATAGGAATGAGGAATGAGGAATGAGGAATGAGGAATGAGGAATGAGGAATGAGGAATGAGGAATGAGGTAAGAGGTAAGGTAAGAAGTAAGAAGTAGGTAGAAGGTAGTAGGTAGTAGGTAGTAGGTAGTAGGTAGTAGGTAGTAGGTAGTAGGTAGTAGGTAGTAGGTAGTAGGTAGTAGGTAAGAAAGAAATGGGAAGACTGAACATGGAAGACATAACACTGAACGCTGAACGAATAACGAAGAACGCGGAACACAAAAAATAGTAAATAGTAAATGAATAAATAGTAAATGGAATAGTATGGCTGAAAAGGAAATACATATAGAAGTACACAGAGATGACGAAGCATCCAAATTAGGGATGTGGCTCTTTATTTTCACTGAGTTGTTGTTGTTTGGTGGATTGTTTCTCGTTTATACTGTCTTTAGGGCTAAATATCCTGCTAATTTTCACGAAGGGAGCCTGGAGTTGAGCGTAACTATTGGCGCCATTAATACTATAGCACTTTTATTCAGCAGTATGACCATTGCAATGGCATTATCCGCCATCCAAAAGAACAACAGAAAATTATCCATGCGATTGATAGCGGTTACTTTGTTAATGGCTACTGTTTTTCTTTTCAATAAATACATCGAGTGGAGCACAAAATTTGAACATGGTTTATATCCCGGATCTCCGTTAATGCCTCATTTAGACAGGGGAGATTTATTGTTTTTCAGCTTGTACTTCTTCATGACAGGATTGCATGCACTTCATATCCTCGTGGGAATGGTGTTGCTTACTATGTGTTTCTTTAAAATTAAAAGAGGAACCCTTAATTATCAAAAATACATTCATCTTGAAAACGGGGCTCTTTATTGGCATCTGGTGGATTTAATATGGATATTCTTATTCCCGTTGTTGTATTTAATCACTTAATAGCTTAGAGCATCGAGCTTTGAGCTTTGAGTAAAGAATTGACACAGAAAACTAAATTAATATGGCAAATAATGTTTCACATATAACTGAATACAAAACTCTGGCACGAGTTGTGTTAGTGCTTATGTTTCTGACGTTCCTAACGATCACAGTGACATCATTCCATTTGGGAGCTTTTAGTGTAACTGTTGCACTCCTGATTGCCGGAGTAAAAGGATTTATGATTCTGACCTATTTCATGCACTTAAAATATGAAAGTGTATTGCTAAGGATACTTGTTGCTATGATTTTTGTACTTTATGCAGTCATCGTTCTGATCACTTTTATCGATTACGCTTATCGTTGACCCGGTATTCTTTCTAATTTTACTTTATTGATTTCTAACTTGTAATCCGAAACTAATTATGTTCAGTAACGCATCGAATTTTGTTCATGGTGTTGATAAAGCTTTCCTGATAATAGGAGGTTTCTCCGTTTTTTTTCTGGTGGCCTTCACCGGAATTATGATTTATTTCATTATAAAATACAATAAGAAGAAAAATCCGAAAGCAACACAGATAAAGGACAATATTATCCTGGAAACTACCTGGATAACTTTGCCGATCATCCTTGTCATTTTTATGTTTTATATCGGTTGGCAAGGGTTTCTACCCATGCGACAGGATCCTAAAAATGCCATGCACGTGCAGGCAATAGGCAGGATGTGGAAATGGACATTTGAATATCCAGGCAATAAAGAATCCGACACACTGGTTTTACCAATAAATAAAGCAGTTAGAATTGATTTGGTTTCAAAGGACGTAATCCATGGATTTTTTGTTCCTGCTTTCAGAATAAAAGAAGATGTGGTTCCGGGTAAGAATAATTATTGTTGGTTTATTCCGGGTGAGTTAGGAGATTTCGATTTGCTTTGTTCGGCTTATTGTGGGGTGAGCCATTCGTACATGTCGGCCATCATTAGAATTGTGCCCGATAATCAATATGAAAAGTGGATAACAGCTTTGCCTGTAAAACAAGGCGTAAAGAGTCCGGGGCTTAAAGTAATTGAAAAAAACGGCTGTCTTGCCTGCCACTCGGTTGATGGAAGTAAATTGGTAGGACCTTCTTTTAAAGGCTTGTATGGCTCAACTGTTGAAGTGTCGACCAATGGCACAAACCATAAAGTTATCGCCGATAGTACCTATATTAAAACATCAATACTTGAACCAAACAAAGATATAGTGAACGGATATCCACCGAATTTAATGAAATCTTATAAAGAAATTATTACCGATAAAGATATTCATTTAATTGTTGAATATTTTAAAACATTAAAATGAAATCATTCTCGGTTCATGCTATTCTGACTTTAATAAAATATAAGGTTTCGCTGGCGGTTACTTTTACAGCGATCACAGGGTATATTGTGTATACTGGAAGTTTAGATCTTCATATTTTAAAATTAGCGTTGGGTGTTTTTATTCTTGCAGGAGGATCGAGTGGGTTGAATGAATATCAGGAACGTATATCCGATTCAAAAATGCCAAGGACAATGTCCAGACCTATACCCTCAGGCAAAATAAGTCCGGATTATGCACTGATCATTTCAATTCTTTTCATTTTAACCGGTATATTCGTTCTTTTACTCACATTTGGTATCATTCCGGCTTTATTGGGTGTTTTTAATGTGGTCTGGTATAATCTATTCTACACTAACCTTAAAAGAATTACGCCATTCGCTGTTGTTCCCGGATCACTGGTGGGTGCAGTCCCTGTTATCATCGGTTGGACTGCAGCAGGAGGATCCGTTTTCGAATCAACGATAGTATTTATTGCTTTTTTTATCTTTATCTGGCAGATTCCCCATTTTTGGTTGTTGATGTTAAAGTATGGGCAGGAATACCAACAGGCCGGATTTCCAACTATCAATCAGTCGTTCAGTCATGACAGCCTGAAAAAAATAATCTTCACCTGGGTTTTGGCAACTTCTGCTTTTTCAATTTCGATACCCTTGTTTTTGAGAAATATATCATTATTCTTTTTTCTCTTCATTTTTGCTTTGAATATTGTATTTGTTTTGATATTTTCAACCCTGTCATTTGGTAAAGTCACAGAATTTAGTATTAAAAAATCATTCATAAGTATCAATATATACATGTTTCTTTTCATGGTGATGCTTATGATTAAATATTTATTTGCACCCTGAAAAATATTTTGGCATCCCTGTTTTTTAAACTGAGGACAATAAAAATTCAACTTTAAGAATAAAGTAAATGAGTTATTAAGAAGTTTATTGACAGTTATATATAGAAAAGAACCACTTCTTAATTTGAAATGGTTCTTTTTTTTATGGTGTTTTTATATGTTGAGTTCAAAACGGGAGATCATCTTCCACAAGAGGGGGAGCTGTAACACTATTAGTTACAGGTTCAGCAACAGATGTTACTTCAGCCTCTTTGGTCTCGGGTTTTTTACTGAGTAATTCAATGGTTTCAGCATAAATTTCTGTGATGTAGCGTTTAATACCATCTTTTTCCCAGGAACGGGTTTGAATTTTACCTTCAATGTACAAATGACTCCCTTTCCGAATGTATTTTTCGGCAACTTCTGCAAGGCCTTTCCATGCGACAATGTTGTGCCATTCGGTTTTTTCGGGAACCTGAATTCCTCCTTGTGTAACAAACGCTCTATCAGTGGTTGCAAAAGTGAAATTGGCCACCGCCAAATTTTTTTCGAGATAACGGACTTCGGGATCTTTACCGACATTTCCTACTAAAATTACTTTGTTAACAGACATGATTTTTACATTTAAACGGTTAATAATTAAGTTTAAAAATTGGCGTAAAAATAAATATATTTTTTTAAATTCATGCAATTATACCGACTTATTTTAAAAAAATGATTAAAAATTATGCTGTTTATTTATTCATCCGGTCTTAGATCCTTTTAAAAGTAATTAAATAGAAAATTTATTCTTAAGAAACAAGAACTTTTAAAAACGAGAATTAAACTTCATAATCAACTGCCGCCCTGGATATCCTGACTTTTCCGATATATGCAGCTACCTTTTTATGTTCAGGATGTTCCTGATAAATATCTATAGATTCGAAATTATCAAACTCTGAATATAAAGCTATATCATAGTTTGTTTTTGGTGAATTGGGATAATTAATGCCAACTTCTATTTTTTTAATTTCAGGTATAAGATGGATAAGATTTTCTAATGCAGATTTGATTATCAGTGCATTTTCTGCTTTTGTTTTCCCTTCTGCGTTATCGGCAAGGCCGAAAAAGACAATATGTTTAATCATTTTGATATGTTTTTTTATTTAATTAGTCAGATCGATGTACTCTCACAAAAGAGAATTTTTTTAGATCCCGGTTATTTACAAATAACTTTGTAAGTCTTATTGTTTATTTTAAGAAAATAGATTCCTCTTCGGGTAGGTGTAAAAAAATGACCTTGTGATAAGTCTCCATTCGAAAGCAACTGACCGGTGAGTGCATAAAGTTTTATTTTATTTATTCCTCCACTAATAATACTTACATAAATTCCATCGGAAGTCGAATAAAAACTCACATTTTCGTTGTCCGGTGCAGGAGTGCCGGATACAGAAGAAGCATCATTCTCAATTTTCAACCATCCATACTGAGTTCCATCATTTCTGTTTTTCGTATTTCTATTCGAAGAATGAAAGTCACCCTTAGAATTTTGAGGAAACAGACTAATAGAAATTATGATCAAAAATAGAAGTGTAATTATTCGTTTCATCAGCTTATAAATAAAATATTTCACTGTATTTAATGTGTTATTCAAGGCTCATTTTTCATTCGATCGGGATAATCGACAGTATAATGTAAGCCACGGCTCTCTTTTCGCAACAATGCTTGTTTAATGATGATATATGCAACACTGATAACATTACGAAGTTCACAAATTTCCCTGGAAACTACCGATTTCTCAAATAAATGTTCTGTTTCACGATAGAGTATTTCAAGCCGGTTCATCGCACGAATTAAACGTAAATTTGATCTGACAATGCCAACATATGTACTCATTATTTGCTCAACTTCCCGGAAACTTTGAGTAATAAGAACCATTTCTTCAGGTAGTGATGTACCTTCATCATCCCAGTCGGGTACAGATTCATTAATAGTAAGATTCCCGATTATTTTAACAGCATCTTTTACCGCAGCATCTGCATAAACAATTGCCTCAATTAATGAATTAGATGCAAGCCTGTTTGCTCCGTGGAGACCTGTGCACGAACATTCTCCAGCTGCATAAAGCCGGTTGATTGATGATCTTGCATTTATATCAACAACTATGCCACCACATAAATAATGTTGACAAGGCAAAACAGGAATATAATCTTTAGTAATGTCAATTCCAAGTTCAAGACATTTTTTGTAGATATTTGGGAAATGCATTTTTGTTTCTTCAGGATCTTTTTTTGTTACATCCAGATATACAAAATTATGACCCTTCATTTTCATTTCAGTGTCGACTGCCCTGGCAGTTATGTCACGGGGTGCAAGTGAACCGCGATCATCGTATTTTTGCATAAATTCTTTCCCATCCTGGGTTCGTAAAACGGCTCCGTATCCACGAATAGCTTCCGATATAAGAAATGTCGGACGTTCACCGGGATGATATAAAGCAGTAGGATGGAATTGTACAAACTCCATGTCCTTAATAATTCCGCGTGCACGATGCACCATGGCAATCCCATCACCTGTAGCTATTTCGGGGTTGGTTGTAGTCGAATATACACTTCCGATACCACCAGTTGCCAGTAAAGTAACTTTAGAAAGAAAAGTATGTATATGATTTGATTGCTGGTTTAATACATATGCGCCATAGCATTCAATGTTTGGTGTATGGTGTGTTACAATTTGTCCTAAATGGTGTTGAGTCAGAATTTCAATTGCAAAATAATGTTCGAATACTTCTATTTCAGAATGAGCTTTGACCTGACGGATTAAACTTTCCTGAATTTCATAGCCTGTATTATCTTTGTGATGTAAAATACGATGTTCTGAATGTCCCCCTTCACGATGCAGGTCAAAAAGTCCGTTTTCATCTCTGTCAAAATCCACACCCCAATGAAGTAATTCCTCAATTTGTGTCGGGGCTTCGTAAATAACTTTATGAACAGCTTCTAAATCACAATGTCCATCTCCTGAAATAAGAGTGTCTTCGATATGTTTTTCGAAACTATCGGGTTCGTAAGTCACCGAAGCAATACCTCCCTGGGCAAAGGATGTATTGGATTCACTAAGTGTTGTTTTACAAAGTAATGCAACTTTACCATATTGGGCAGCTTTTAAAGCAAAACTAATACCTGCGATGCCACTGCCAATAACTAAAAAATCAAATTTACGTGTCAATATTTTAGATTGAGAAGTTAAAATGAAAGAAAAATCCTGTATATCAACTGAAACAAATACAGAATAAATAAGTTGTAAAAATTAAGCAGTAGGGTAAATTACTGCTCATTGTTTTGTTGATTAAATATTTTTGATATAAACCCTTCTGGATTTATGATTTACATGTTCAAAGCTTCCCCATTGTGACGACATCCGCGTATTAGTTTCTAATTCAGGGTTCGATTCGGCAAATTTATATCCGTTTTTTGCAAATCGCGGCATCAGTTCGGCAAACATAATAGAATTTACACCTTTGTTCTGATAATCGGGATGAACAGCCATTAAATATAAATCAACCCTATCATTCTTTTTTAGTGCTCTTATCATATAGTACCAACCAAACGGGAAAAGATGCCCTTTCGCTTTTTGCAAAGCTCTTGTAAAACTGGGCATTGCAATTCCCAGTGCAATCACATTATCATTGTTGTCAACAATAATACTAACAGTATCAATCCGAAAGAAACTAAAATAAAGTTTGATATAAAAATTCTTTTGTTTTTCATTTAATTTGGTATAACCATATAAATGTGAATAACTAAGATTAAGTAAATCAAATATTTTCTGGGCATAATTTTCAATCACATCTTTACGTGATTTAAATTGCAAAGCTGTCAGTTTATACTTTTGTTTTACAATGTCTGCAATACGAAAATATCTTTCAGGAAATACTTCCGGAATTGAAATCAGGTACTCTTTCCAATCACTGTCTTTAACAAACCCATTTTGTTCAATATGACGCGAATAGTACGGATAGTTATAAATAGCAGCTAATGTCCCCTGTTTATCAAATCCATCAATCAGAGTACCTTCATGATCGAAATCAGTGAAGCCCAGTGGACCATGTATTGAAGTCATTCCTTTCGCTTTCGCCCAGGAAATGGCAGTGTCAAATAAAGCTTTTGTTACTTCCTGGTCATCAATAAAATCAACCCACCCGAAACGGGCATATTTTTGATTCCAGGTTTGATTTGAAACCGGATTAATGATTGCAGCTATTCTTCCTACAATTTTTTTGTTTTTATAAGCTAAGAAATATCCGACTTCACAAAAGTCAAGAGCGGGGTTTTTCCCTTTACTCAGATTAAGCAAATCATCCATTAATAATGGTGGTGCAGCAAACTCGCAATTTTTGTAAAGATTAATCCCAAACCAGATAAACTTTTTTAATTCTTTTTTTGACGTAATCTCACGAATTATTACGGACATATTGATATTTATTAAAATGTATATTCAAAAAATCATGTAAAATAACGGAAAATAATTCCAACTGCCAACATTGTTAAGTCTTTTCTGTCGTACAAAAATATATCTGTTTGAATCTCAATTTATTCAAATGTAAGGTTATTATGAACAAATGTAGAATAATTTATTTTATTGTTTCAACAAATTGTTGAGTAATACATTCGATTAATTGGTTAAAACAAATTAGTTAAATTAATCTTTCACATTGCCTGTCCTTTTGATAACACCCCAGCTGACAAGTTCACCTTTTATAGCTTTATTATAAGCCTTCAATAAGACGAAAAATAATATCTGCCTGTAAACAAACCGTTGAACAAATAAATACAGAGCCTTTCTGAGATTAAATTTTTGATGGTCATAGTGATAAGCCAAAGCAGCTATAAGACAGTCAATTAAATAATACAGCATGTAGAAAAATACGTATTGAGCTGAATCATGAGTAAAAAGTCCTATGAAAAACAGAATATCTACCAGCGGTGAGAAAACAGGTATAATAAAATTGAAAATAAGCAGGTTAGGAAGTGCAACCCATCCTATATTTGCTTTCTTGAAACTAAATAACAAATCACGATGTTTCCAGAAACTTTGCATCATTCCAAAGGTCCATCGTGTCCGTTGTTTAAGAAACATTTTAAGTGTTTCAGGTGCCTCCGTTAAAGCCAATGCGTCATTACAGGTACGAATAACAAACCCAGCACGTAACATTCTTAATGTCAGATCACAGTCTTCAGCCAACGTATCAGTTGTAAAACCATCAATAGCAGCCATTGCCGTTTTACGGAAAGCTCCAATTGCACCAGGTACTACTATAATTCCATTGACTGCATCATAGGCCCGACGATCGAAATTCTGACTTGTTGTATACTCAATTGACTGCCAGTTTGTAAGCATATTCAGAGTATTCCCTACACGTACATTCCCGGCAACAGCTCCTACTTTACTATTGGCAAAGTAAGGAATCATTTTAGATATTGCATCCACCGGTAAAATAGTATCTGCATCAATACAAACCAAAATTTCACCCGTTGAATGTTCAATTCCGAAATTTAAGGCCGCAGCTTTACCCCCATTAGGTTTAGTCAGGACTTTTACTTTAGGGTTGGTATCAAACTTAGTCTTAATTCTGGTATACGTTAAATCCGACGAACCATCATCTACAAAAATAATTTCGATTTCAGGATAATTTGATTTTAATAAATATTCTACAGTACGTACAGCATTCACTTCTTCATTAAAAGCAGGAACAATAATACTTACTTTTGGTAAAAATATTAGTTGATTTGCAATTTCTTTCTTTTCTTTTTGATGTTGAATGATGGCTAAAACACCGATAAGCAGTAATCGTGATATAATTAATAAAATGGCTACGATGAAAAAGCCATCCAGAAAATGTTCCCATAAGAAGGTAAGAGTGAAGAAAATCAGATCCAAAGTATCGCTAAAATTGAATTGACTTTGTACCAAAGGCATAACCTGATCACGGGTTTTGCCCATAAGAGCTGATACTGTTACAAATTCATAACCTTGTTTCCGGTAGTAATCAATTACTTGCGGTAAAGCTATTACAGTTTGTGAACGGTCACCTCCGGCGTCGTGCATCAAAATAATATTTCCCTCATGTTGATGTTTAATGGCCCGTGCAACAATAGTGTCTGCCGTAACGCCTTCCTCCCAATCATTTGTATCAATGAAAGATGTTACACTTATAAAACCTTCATCTTTAGCTATTGCCAATGATCTGATCTGAGTTAGATTTGTAGGCTCTGCATCCGTTAAATAGGTTGCCCTGAATAAAAGGGTTGAATGTCCGAGGATGCTTTCTATTAACAATCTGGTTGACCGGAGTTCAATCCGTTCCCGGTTGTCCGATACTAACTCCAGATTAGGGTGTGTAAATGTATGATTACCAATTTCATGTCCTTCTCTATATTCTCTTTTGATAATCGGAATATTGTTTTGAATGTTGACACCTGTTACAAAAAAAGTTGCTAAGCAGTTCTTTTCTTTTAGTATATCTAAAATTTCAGGTGTATAATCACTATTTGGTCCATCATCAAAAGATAATGCTATTTTTTTAGGATTACTTGCACCAAATCTTTTTAGCATGTATGCACTTGGGAGCGACAGATATTGTTCATCTGTAATCAGTTGGTCGGTCTTATTATACTCAAATTTGGTGCGACCCTGATTTGGTTCATTTATAATTTCAAGAATTTCTCCTTTCCCTTCATAATTTACAGATAATATTGAACTTATATAATCTAATTGTTTGTAATCAAAAGGTTTCATTTTTAAAAAATTCTCATCAAGATCCTGAGAATAGAAATCCCATAAACGCTCATCCCCGGAACCCAAATACCATAGTGAAACTCCTGCAGCATTATAATCCTGTGCTGTACGAATAATATTGAACGTACCTGCTGCATCATTACAATGAGCTTCATGTTCATTGCCATTATCATCATAATAGTAAAGAGTTAAATCAGATTGACCGAAATTAAAATATACAGGCTCATTGTACTCTTTTGCCAATGATATAAATCCCTGGTAGGTAATCGGGACGCCGGGTTTTCCTTTTTCCCAGTCAAAGCCATACGAAGCTACGCATAATACAATTTTATCGGATGCAACATCCTTCATGGCTGCATCCATTGATTTCTCAACAAAGTTTAAGGATGAAATACTGCCTGGGGGATCTTCAGGTGAATGTTCATTATATGCCATTAAGAAAATGAAATCGTAGTATTGAGCTATATCCTTGTAGGTTACACCGTCATCAGTAGGATTTACATCAATAGTAGTAATATAACCTTGTGCATGAAGAGCTGTAGAAAGTTCTTTTGAAAACTGAAGCATGAAAGGATGTGCATTTCTGGGTAAATTTTCAAGATCTACATTTATTCCCTGAAAATCATTTTTATCCAATAAGTTTTTTATGCGTGAGATTAATATTTTTCTTGTTTTAGGATTCCTGAGTATTATCGCAGTACTGTCCCCATTCCATTTGTTGTTGTAATAATTACTCAAAATAGGTACAACAGCGACTTTATTATTTTCAATAAAATCCATTGTTTCATTTTCAATTCTCACATCAAGATCCCCTTTTGAATCTTTTAGAAAGATCCATTCAGGTAAAACCATATTCAAATGGCTTATATTCTTATGTAACGATATTGATGAATTCTTAAGCCAGTTAACATAAAACCCAGCTCGTACAGGTAAAAATTTAGCTGCTTCAGGAGTTGTTGTATGTTTCCCATACAATTTATTATGGCTCTTTTTATGCTTTTTTCTATAACGATCCAGATGCTTTGCGAAAGCTAACTGTTCAGTCTTGGAAACGTAAGCTTTCGATTTATCTGTATTTATATCCGGCAATTTCTTAGCATTGTAAGTAAGGACATTTAAATCATATTCCCGCTTGTTGAGCAAAGAAATGGTAACAGAAGCCATAATAACAATTAAAAAAACAACCAATATTCGTACTAACCAAATAAAACTCTTCCAACGAGTTGATGAATTTGTTTGGAAAACCTGTTTTTGCATTTTGGTAAATTTATTTGACTTTAAAAAATTAGTTATTAATAAAACAGAAATATTTAAGCGATTATTAGGTTGAGAAATATAATTTCAGACTTTTTTCCTTTCAAGAAGTACAACATTTTCAACATGATGTGTGTGTGGAAACATATCAACCGGTTGTATGGCGGTTACTTTATAGTTCCGATCTAATAAATTTAAATCACGAGCCTGAGTTGCGGGATTACAACTTACATACACCACAATTTCAGGATTAGCAAAAAGGATAGCATTGATGACATCTTCATGCATGCCGGCACGTGGAGGATCTGTAATGATGACATCAGGCATTCCGTGTTCCTGTATGAACGATGTATTCAGAATATCTTTCATATCTCCTGAAAAGAAGCGGGTATTGTCAATATTGTTTAACTTCGAATTAATCACGGCATCTTCGATTGCTTCCGGAACATATTCTATTCCAATAACCTGTCTGGCCCTGTGTGCAATAAAATTAGCAATTGTACCTGTTCCGGTGTAAAGATCGTATACCAGTTCGGTTCCTGTTAATTGGGCAAAATCACGGACTATTTTATAAAGAACATATGCCTGTTCTGAATTGGTTTGATAAAATGATTTTGGTCCTATTTTAAATTTCAGACCTTCCATTTCTTCATAGATACATTCGTTTCCTTTGAAAACCAATACTTCCTGATCGGTAATAGTATCATTCGCTTTGGAATTGATAATGTACAAAAGCGAAGTTATTTCAGGGAATTTATCTGCAACATGTTTTAATAATGCATTCTGAATATCGATGTCTTCATAGAAGAAAACCATAATGATCATTAATTCACCGGTTGATGATGTCCGGACAATCATGGTACGTAGTAATCCTTCCTGGCTTCTTAAATTGAAAAAAGTCAGTTCATGCTCCAACGCATAATGGCGTACTTCATTTCGGATCTTATTTGAAATATCTGCCTGTAACCAGCATTTTTCAATGTCCAGTACTTTGTCAAACTGCCCGGGTATATGAAATCCAACTGCATTCATTGTGTCGAATTCCTTACCATCAGCAACTTCCTGGTATGTCTTCCAACGTTTATTTGAGAAAGTAAATTCTAGTTTGTTGCGGTAAAATTCAGTCTTAGCAGATCCAATAATCGGGTTAATAGCAGGAATTTCTATTTTACCGATACGGGTCAGATTATCTGACACCTGTTTTTGTTTATATCTGATTTGCTCTGAGTAGGGGAGGATTTGCCATTTGCAACCACCACATATTCCGAAATGCTCACAAACTGCTTCAATTCTGTTTTCTGAGTAACTGTGGAAATGAATGGCACGTGCTTCCATGAAGTGACTTTTCTTACGGGTAACCTGTAAGTCAACCACATCTCCGGGAACCACAAAAGGGACAAATACCACCATGTCATTTACTTTGGCAATTGCTTTTCCTTCAGCGGCGATGTCAGTAATTGTTATATTTTCAAGAATCGGGAGAGGTTTTTTATTTTTAGCCATGTGAGAAGAATTGCTCAGTCGAAATTAACAGTAAGATTTAGAATACAAAAGTACAACATTTTTTTGATACAATCTTAACTCTCTGATACTGTCGTATCCGAATTATTACATGTTCTTTCAAATTGAAACTTTTCAGCATATATGACTGAATAGATAATCAAATCAATCCTTGCAATGTGTCTATCCGGAATAGTTTAATTCCCTGTCAACGCAATGAAATAATGAACTGGAGTAATCGCAACGAAAGTTTCATTGATACAACAATTTGATTCAGTACGATTTAAAATAATTGAATTTTATGTGTTACAGAATTCAACTAATTCTACTTTACCCGATTAAAAATTAACCACATAAAATAATTTACAATTTATTCATTTACAATTCACAATTTAATACTAACATTCAACATGTGCCCAATTGGATTCAGAATTAAGGCATTTAATTCTATTTAGCTATTATGTCCTTTTTTATTTCGTTTTGTATTCTTTTGTGCCTATCGCAGATTCCGATTTCGGAATTGTGGTTCCGAATAAACAGGATATCGCAGGCTCCATTAGAAGTTTTTGTTATTTTTTATTTAGTTCTACTTTACCAGATTAAAAGATTAACCATCCCGATAGCTATCGGGAGTCACAATAGATTAACTTGCCAGGCTTAAATTCTTAAAAATACCGTCAGGTATTTATCTATTGTGTTCTTTTTTATTTTTTTTTGTGTCCTATTGTGGTTAAAAGTTTTTCTTGTTTTTTATATTAGTAAAGTAGAATTAAAGGTATTAATATCACACTAACTTAAAGAAGGAACATTATGCCAATCAACCCTTTTCGTATTCAAATTAAGCAGGAAGTTCTTGATGATCTGAAGTACAGACTGGATCATTTCCGGTGGCCGGATCAGATCAAAGATTCAGGTTGGGAACGTGGTACTGAAAAAGAATATTTGCAATCGCTGGTATCATACTGGCGGAATCAATACGACTGGCGTAAAGAAGAGTACGAATTAAACCATCTTTCCCAGTTTCACTGTGATGTGGATGGAATTGATATTCACTTTGTACACGAACGCGGTAAAGGGCCAGATCCGATGCCAGTTATCCTTACCCACGGTTGGCCTGACAGTTTTATCCGCTACCAAAAGATAATTCCACTTCTTACCGATCCGGCACGTTATGGTGGCAACCCGAATGACTCTTTTGATGTGATTGTCCCTTCAGTGCCGGGCTTTGGTTTTTCCGGTCACCCGGATCGGAGTGGTATCAATAATTTCCGTATTTCCGAACTCTGGGCTAAACTCATGACAGAAAAGCTCGGCTACAGCAAATTTGCTGCCGGAGGAGGAGATATAGGATCGGGAGTCACCAGGTACCTGGCATTTAACCATCCTGAACTTTTAACCGGAATCCATCTTACTGACATCGGCATCATCAGAAATCTACTAACGGCACAAAATACGTCCCCTCTTTCAGAAGAAGAACTACAGTATAAAAAAAATGCACAGGAATGGTTGGCGCAGGAAGGAGGCTATATCTCCATTCAATCGACCAAACCGCAGACACTGGCATATTCACTTTCAGATTCTCCGGTAGGGTTAGCGGCCTGGATACTTGAAAAATTCCGTACCTGGAGCGATTGTAACGGCGATTTAAGGGAGATATTCACTGAAGATGAACTGCTTACCAATATAATGATTTATTGGGTTACAAACACGGCAGTTTCTTCAACAAACCTTTATTATGAAAACACACATTCAATGCCACCCTTGGGGAAAATCGACGTCCCGACCGGTATTGCAATTTTCCCGGCAGATGTATTAATCCCACCGAAAGACTGGGCAGTACAATATCTGAATATCACCCGCTGGACTAATATGACTCGTGGTGGTCATTTTACAGCCATGGAAGAACCGGAACTTCTGGCTGATGACATACGGTCATTCTTTCGGCAATTTAGAAATATAAACGAGAAGCAGAAATAAAGGCCACTTTAAGTTCATGCATTGGCATAAGTAATTAAAAATTAATAATTAGTATGATACTGAAATTTAAGCTTTTGTAGATTAACAAATTGATTCTTTAACTATCTATTTTTACTTAATATTCATATTAGTAATAAAAACTAACTATCGTAACGACGTTTCAGTCGGAATTTACGATAAGAAATACAAACTTTCAGATAAAACACCTAACGCATAATATGTATACAGGACTTCGTGCGGTAGGTAGGATCCTCCATGAAGTCAGAGCGGCACAATAATATATACCAGGTGATAAAGCTCATATTCACGGTTATCATGGATAATGTAAAAGAATAGATAAAGAACGGATAGTTTATAGATACTTTTAAAAAATGAGACTATCTTTTTATGAATAATCTATTGATAAACAAGGAATAAATTTCAGAATAAATTAAACTATGGATCAATAAATGAGAATAAATTCATGTGTTGCGTCTTTTTGGCACATTTATTGCTAAAAAATTTTCCATGTTTGTCAGCTATTGTTTAATATGTTTTAAGAGTTAAGGTACTTCCATGCGGTCGTACAAACATACAAATGGTCTTGCAATTTGAGGAAATATGTAATTTCCGGGAGTCTGCATCACCATTTTTTCATTTAATCAGGTACTTATTTACAAGCAGGGGGGAATTAAACTAAACCTTTAGTTGCATTTGAAGCTTTTGGGGTTTAAAATTCTTCATAGAGGGATGACTACAGGACAAAGTAAAACCTGGAATATTGCCTTTCTCTAAACGGATAAAAATGTAGTAATTTAATTTAAAAACAGATAAATAAAAAGTTATGAAAAAAGGAATAAGTATGTTAGTGGCTTTATTGGCCCTGTTATTTGTAAGTTGCAGTACGAAAGACTCAGTTGATAACCGGGATCAATTTACCGGAATTTATAATGCTACTAATTCTATTTATAGTCAGGATTCATTACATATTTACAGTCAGAATACATTACAGTTATTAAATAAATATATACTGACAATTACCATACCTTCCGATGATTCAAAAGAAATTATACTCTCAAATTTTGCGGGCGATCCCATAACTCTTGATGCTGTAGTGTCAGGTAGTAATTTTACTATTGTACAGGATACCATCAGTGGAAATATCTATTCCGGCACAGGAACCATCAGTAAATCAACTCTTTCGATTAACTTTTGGATTAAAAGTATTCAAAATGATGGCTACACGAATTATATTGATTCTGCGGTTAAAAATTAGAATATAACTCACAAACCCCAGTCCACACGGATATCTTTTGATTAAATGTGAAAATTACAAATCCCGGTAACAGACCGGAACTTTTATACATTTAATGAGCATATCCGGGAGGACGGAGGTTTCTTATATTTAATTATCCTTTTCAAAAATTATAACTTTTACGTTTTCTAAAGAACACTTTTACTTCTTTTGTTGACGAATTTTTCCGGGGCTTGTCGCCTTGTCTGCGCTCATTTCGGATAAAATCGCTTTCATCATCATCAGTTCTTTGCCATAACCATTCCAGTCATTTTGTTTCAGGTATTCAACTGCTTTGTTATAATGACCAAGTGCTTCTTTGGCTTTGCCCGACAATAATACTTTAGCTGTATTTCCCATGGCCATTTCCGGTTGTACCATGGTAGAGTCTTGTTGTCCGGAACCGTTAAAGATTGCTTGCAGCGCTTCATCCAGTGTTGTCCGCATTTCAATCTGGTCCTTATAAATGACGATAACTCGTTTCAGTTCGGGTATCTGTCCCTCTTCCGATTGCAGGTATACAGGTTCCACATAAATGAATGAATTCTTGATCGGGATGACAAGCTGGTTCCCTTTGAAAACCTTCGATCCATGTTGTCCCCACAGGGTGAGTTCTGCTGAAATATCCGGCTTTTGATTGATTCTTCCTTCAACCTGTATCGGCCCGTAAACGAGTTTATCTTTAGGAAGTGTATAGACAATTAGTTGTCCGTAATTGGGAACATCACAACGGGCGCACATCCAGGCAATCATGTTATCTTTTTTGGATGGTGTAAGCGGTAGCATGAGGATGTACTCTTCGTCCTTTGCCCCCGGCAAGCGCATTATGACGTAATAAGGTAACATTTTTGTCAGAGCGTTGTCATCTCCGCTGGTATTAGGCACTTCCCAGTAATCTTCCTGGTTGTAAAACACCTTCGGGTCTGTCATGTGATAAACATTATACATCTTCGTTTGTATGTTAAACAGATCGGTAGGGTAGCGTATGTGTGCTTTCAGAAAAGCAGGCATTTCGCTGAAAGGTTTGAAAAGTTTGGGATAGATCTTTTGCAATGTCTTCACAATAGGATCATTGGGATTAATCACATAATAGGAAACATCCCCGTTGTATGCATTGATGACGACTTTCACGGAATTGTTGATGTAATTGAAGCTTTTCCCGTCCCTTTCATCCGCGAAAGGTTCAGAATAAGGGAACATGTTGCTGGTGGTGTAGGCATCGTGTATCCAGAACTGTTGTCCATCATTACCGACAACTAAATAAGGCTGACTGTCGTAGGAGAGAAAAGGCGCAATAGTCTGATCACGGGTTGCAATATTTCTGTAGAACATGATACGGCTTTGTGGGGTCAGATAGCCTGTAAGCAGAATTTTCATGTCGGAAAATTTCCAGGCATAAACAATGCGCCTGAACAGACCTGAAATGCGTACACCTCCATTACCCGAATAGGAAGTATATACATTTTTGTCCCCCTTTGGATAATCAAATTCCTTGGCATTGGTGTTTACCAATACGTATTGGTTGGTTTCTTCCCCGTAATAAATAGCCATTTGTTTGACGTTGAGCGTAGTTGTGGTGGTTGGCGGAATGTCTTTCATGATTAAATCGGGCATACCGTCCGGTGTAATTTCATTCACAGGATTCATGACTACGCCATAGCCATGAGTATAGATCAAATGCTCGTTCACCCAGGTCTGGGCACGGTCAGGAATTTGCGAAACAGGCAACTCCCTTGCGGCCAGTGCCACTTCGGTATATTTGTCAAATTGGTAACGGTCCACCTGTACGCTTTTAAAGTCATAATACAGACGGATCTCCTGCAATTGCTTGTAGGTTTGTATCAATGGCCGTTGGTCCCACAGACGAATGTTTTCAATGGTGCGGTGGTTTTCCATTATGTCCTGGTATGTAAGCGACTGATCTACCGGAAAAGGTTCGACACGGACCTTGTTAAGTCCGTATGCTTCCCTTGTAAATTTGATATTGTTCAGTATATAGGGCGTTTCTTTGCTCAGTTCGGTGGGTTTCACCACGTACTGTTCCACGAAACCCGGATAGATCCATACGAAGCCCACTAATATAACTAACCATACTCCGGAGGCATAAAGCAGGAGTTTGTATTTCTTTATAAGCGGCATCAGAAACAAAAGGATAGTAAGCAGTACACTCATGACTAAAATAGTCCAGTCGGCAGGTATCTGTGCATGTATTGTCATGTAGGAAGGCCCGTAAGCAGGTCCTTGCGAAGTGTACAGGTTCTCGTATAGCTTCAGTAAAAAGGATGCTGAAATACCCAGTGCAAAAAAGCCGGTCAACCGGATAAGATGCCTTTTAACCAGTGCGGAGATATGGAGTTTATTGTATACAAGGATAATGCCGCTGTCAAAGTAATAAGAAACTAAAACAGCGATAGCAGTAATTACAACAATATATTGATACAGACTTACCACAAACTGATAAACCGGAAGTCTAAATACATAAAAGCCGGCGTCCATTCCAAAAACAGGGTCTTTAATGCCAAAAGAAGAAGCATTGATGAACTGTAAAAAATCGTTCCAATGGCTCATGGCAGAAATACTTATTGTGATGCCCAGGAACAATGTAACTACTCCCCATAACCAAAAGGCTGTTTTCCCATGATAGAAGGTTTGAAGAAGTCTTCGTGGATCCTGTTCGGACAGAAACTGGTTGTCACGGCTGGTATTGCCATTTTTATAAGCGAGGTGGATGTTTAAGCCGAAAAATACGATAAAGGCGAGGAAGAATACGGTAAAGGAGGTAGCCTGTGCAGAAATCATGGTAACGTACACCGATCCATAATGCATGTTATTGAACCATAGCCAGTCGCCATAATAATTTAAGAACAGGGTTAATAAGTAGAAGAATATTAAAATGGCGGCAACGAAGAGACTGATGATGATCTTTTTGTTTATTTTCATTGTTTTATCTATTAAAGTTACGAACAAAAATAAATAGTATTAAATTAATTTGAAAATGAATCAATTTGAAAATGG
>Ga0302268_1000466_pt1 | contig 25281 bp, 42 predicted proteins | sample III_Bog_E2_1_FD_194554 | JGI IMG/M metagenome (GOLD analysis project Ga0302268, IMG submission 194554) | Peat permafrost microbial communities from Stordalen Mire near Abisko, Sweden - III_Bog_E2_1 | ecosystem: Environmental > Terrestrial > Soil > Wetlands > Peat | place: Sweden: Abisko... | reverse complement strand
CATATGAAAAGGCATATTCTAATCTGGTTGATAGAATTAATATTGATTATTCGAAATATGCAAAACGTAATAATAACAAATCAGAAAAAATTTGGTGGATTAATAAAACTAAATAATTATGGATCAAAGAACAAAAGAAGAATTGGAATTAGATTTGAGATACACAATATGGGCTTTGGAAAATGATTACATGTTGCTTGAAAATACCTCAAAAAATATTGAATCACAGACAAGAAAATTGAATAATGTAAAAGAAGAGTTGAAATTACATAATATCAAGCGCCAAGTTTTGGAAGAATTAATTGAAAAATATAAATAACATGAATAGCTACAATGTAGATGTCGAAGTAAACATTTTTGATAAAAAAGATCGTATTTTAAGACACATTAGTGATGATGATTTAGAAAATGAAATAGAAAGAAGAAATACGTTTAATATAATTGTTGATGAAACAGATCTTGATATTGAATTTGAAGTTGATCTTTCTGATTTTAAAGATGAAATACTTGATCAATTAGAAGATGATGAATTAATTACTGAATTGGAATCAAGGGGTTTCACTGTATATGAAGATAGTGAAGTTCCAGATGGTATAATGTGTTCTAAAAGTGGAATTGCTGAAGCGGTTGGTTTAAAATGGTGGTCAACAAAGGAACAAATTTTAAAAGAATTAGAACATATATTATGAACCTAAAAAGAATTTAAAATAAGTGAAAATAATTTAAAATAAAATCGAATTTTTTCGATTTATCTTCTATTTATATTAAAATAAAGAATGAAAGCTAAAGAAGTTAAAAATATATTAGGGATTACTCAAAACACCATAAATAACTATGTAAAAAAAGGAGTCCTTCGGTACACCGAAGTTAACCCTTTCCATTATATTTATAATGATGATGATGTTAACAGGCTTGCTGGAAGGGTTAAAGAGAACCCTTATAAATATAATGTGACCTATTCCAGAGTCTCTTTATCAAAACAAAAAAATGACTTAATTTCACAGAAACAAAGACTTTACGATTTTTCAATCTCTTCTGGCTTTATTATCGAAAAAGAAATTTCTGATATTAAATCTGGAATGAACTTTAAAGACCGAAACGGTCTTAATGATCTAATAAGAGAAGTTATTGCAAGTAAGGTAGATACAGTAATTATTGAAAATAAAGATAGACTGGCTCGTTTCGGTTTTGAACTACTTGAAAAATTATTTGAGTCTTTTGGTACTAAAATTATAGTGGTCAGCAACGCTGACAATATGACTTATGAACAAGAACTAACACAAGATTTAATCTCTATTATCCATTATTTTTCTATGAAATCTTATTCGAATAGAAGAAAACTTAATAAAATTAAAAGAGAATTATTAGAAAATAAAGAAGTTGAAACCCTCTAAATCTTAATTGAAAACTATTGTATATAAAGTTAAAGACTGTTCAGATCCTGAATTCATTGAAAATAAGCTCAACGAGTATAGCTACTGTACACGACTTATATATAAGAAATTAGAAGAGTCTACTGATAAAAATTTCTTAGATTATTGTAAGAATAGATTTAAATTAAACGATATTGAAATTAGATCAATAGTTTCTAATGCATCACAAATTAGAAACTCTTTTACTTCTAAAATAAAGAAAACTGAAGAAGAAATAACTGATTTAATCACTGATTCAGAAGAAATTAAAGTAAAAATAGAAAAATTAAAGGGACTTAAGATAACCGTTACCAGAATTAAGAAACTTAAGAAATTAAAGAAAATCGTTTTTAATCTAAAACATAAAATAGCAAGAAAACAAAGATTTCTTAATTCAGATGTTGTTTTCGGTTCCCGAAAATTATTAAGAGATATAAGTTATCTTAGTAACGACAAGGAACTTAACTTAGACTTGATTAAAAATAAAAAGAGTAAATATTTAAATAAAAGAAATGGAACTATATTCCTTATGGGCGAAGCCAATCAGAAAGGAAATCGTTTCTTTGATTTCGATCTAGTAAATAAAACTATTATTTATAAACCTTTTAAAGGTAAAAAGATAATTTTTAATTTAAGTAACAGGAAAGATCCTTTCGAAAAGCTAATTCAAAATGCAATAGATAATAAACAAATAGCAATTACCGTTTCTTTTAATAACGATATGTTTAGCATTTCTTTTGATGAAGCACAGCTTCATGGTTACTGTATTAATAAAACGGAACGTAAAAATGATGTTAAAGAAGCTACTAAATATTGCCTAACTAAAGAAGAACATAGTTTAATTACTAAACAGGTTTATTCAGATTACTATAAAAGATTAAGAAACAGAAAAATAGAAGATAAAATAGAAAACAGGTTTTTAGGGATTGACCTAAATCCAGAACATATCGGTTACTCAATAGTTGATAATTTAGGTAATAATCAGATTAAAATAATAAAAACAGGCTCTTTTAATTTTAAAAAACTAACAGTTAAATCTGGCAAATCTTCTGATTCTAAGGAATCCATCTATTTAAATAATAAAAGAAAACACGAAAGAAAAGAAGTTATATGTGAATTATTTAGTTTAATGAGACATTATAAGGTTTCTACTTTTATCATGGAAGACCTTGATTTTAAGCCTAATAATAGAATAGAGGCAAACGAATTTAATAGAAAAGTAAAAAATATATGGGATCGTGAATTATTAACGAACCTAATTAAAAAGAAATGTACCGAAGGCGGTTTCATTCTTGAGGTCATAAACCCAGTTTATACCTCATTGATTGGAAATCTATCATATAGAGTCTTCGATCCAGTTGCAGCTTCTTTAGAGATTACTCGAAGAGGGGCTACAAAGTACGAAAAGGGAGGTTTTTTCCCAATAGAGACAGTATCAACAATTCACACTATGGAGGTGATTGCCAAACGCAATCACATAGATGTTGGATTGATTAGAGATGCTTCTTGGAAAGAACGCCACACCATCTTGAACAGTAATGTTAAATTCAGATATAGATGGGGTGAAAAGGTAGGGATAACCGATTCATTGAGCTTAAAATCATACAGGTCAGGTATAATACAAAATTTGTATTGTGCTTAACTATCTTGTATTGTTTTTAGTATCTGACTGAGGTAGAAGATAGAAATAAATCCATTGGTTTTGAAAGGTGTTTAATTTTAGCATCCAGAGCTTATACGAGCACCTGTACCAATTACATTAAAGGAGATGAAAGCTGGAATTCAAGTTGTTCAAAATACCCTAATTCGCGTTCTGGTTTTAGCTTTTTACGATGTAACTGTGATGAAATTAAAAAATTCGAAGATATTATATTAGATTTAAAAGAAAATGGTTGTCAAAATTAATTGGCAACCAATTTTTTATTTAGTCTATTGATATTATTACTTATTTTCTTTATAAAATGTTATTAATTTGTTGATTACAAATGCTTCCCAACTTGATAAATACGTATACTTTCTATCTAAGGATTCCACTAAGTCATTTAATGGAACTTTGTTTAAATCAATGAATCCTGGTGTTTCGATTTCCTTTCCAGATAACCTTTCTTCCTTTTCTTTATTGCTTAATTCGTTCCAATTTTCTTCATCCGTTGTGTATGATAATTCTTCTTTTGGATGTTTTCTTAGTGGGTTCCAAATGGCCTGATTCCATTCATTTAAAATCATTCCTTTAAATTTTTTAACATCCCCATTAATAACAGATTTGTCAATTAGTTCCTGAATCTTTTCAAAATCCCAACCTATTCTCCATAAATTAGTTAAAAGTTGTTGGTTTATTTTTGGCGTAGGATCTTTAATCGTTTGATCAATAATATTAACTTCTTCCATATTTTTATTTTTTAAAATTATAAATTCCATTTTTAACTTTTACCTGTTTTGGAATTTCTTCAATATCGGAGATATTAACTATTCTGGTTTCGAATTCGCATTGCATTATCGTAAATATAAATTTTCCGTTTGAATTATCTGAAATAAATTTAATATTAGTATCATCATAATTTTCAAATTGGTTATCAACTACATCTGTTGGTATTGGTAATTTTATTCCGAATAATTCTGATTCGAAATCAGGTTCATCTGAATTATAGTTATATTCACGAATTGTGAATGTAGTATCATCTATTTTTATATATAATGCCTCTACTATTTGGGACATTAACTCATCCGTTATATTAATTTTAGTTGTTTTCATTACTTTAGCCCCCATTTGTTTTTTAAGTCATATAGTATATTTTGTTTCTCCGAAATTTTAATTTTAATATTTTCAACCAATTCTGGCTTAAAATTTCTTTTGTTACACATATTAATATGATGTAATATTCTTTCTTCGTACATAGCTATTTCAGCCGTTATCACCAGCATATATTCAAAATCAGATTTTAAATAATATAATAAGTTTTCCATTATTCTTCTGTATATTTTTTAATTAATTCTTCAACTTCTTTTTTATTTGATGCTACTGGAAGTCCTTTATCTAAATTGGATTTTGTTAACCCGCATTTATAAGAAATAGCTGTTGTGGAACAATAAAATTTATTAATTTTTGACCAATCAATATATATTTTATCTTTACCATTGTCATCCAAATATTCAAGATATTGATTTAACCTAACGTTTTCTTCTGTAAGTTCGTTTATTGTTTCAAATAGTTCGTTTAACGAATTGTTCAACCAGTCAATAGGTTCATCTTTCCAATCGTCTGGAATAATATCGTTTGGTGTTGATGATGCAAACATTTTAATTTTTTGTTTTGCATCCAGTATCTCTGTAATATTAAGGTCAAGTTGTTCTTGAACTTCGTTTGTATTTTCAAACGTTAAATGACTTAAATAAACTTCAGCTATAAAATCTGTACCCCATCCCATATTATTATTCTTTTAAATTATTATTATTTTCTTCATCACCAAATAAAATATCTCTGAAATCATCGGCGTATTCAGCTGCAGCTTCAGTAAGCATTTTTAATTCACTAACTGTGAGTATTAATTCCTGTTTGCAGTACCACTTAGACCAAAATTTTCGAACTATCCCGTACATATTTGCTTTTACTTCACTGGAAGTCAGTGCGTGACGGTGAAAAACGACACCGCCTTTGGTTAAAAATACTTCAACCGTTTGCCAATCGTTATTCAGATCTTGAGATTTTAAAGTTATATTTGCGCTCATTTTATCTTGGGTATTTATTCAAATTTTCTTCTTCCATTGCTCGGTATAGTTCAGCAACTGCTATCTTTACGGATGTAGGTGCATTCCCTCCACTCATTGCTATTCTAACCGTAAACGTATTCCTAATTCCTTCATTATTTTCGCATATCATATCGATATAATAATCTCCATTCCCGCCTAAATAGGTTGTTAACCAAGAGTTACTCATATCGCAATCATCTGTTAGTAGCGCCATATTTGTTAATAATTTGAATAACCTCTTACTTGTTTACCAATCGTTTTTGTCCAATCAGGAGCATTCCATTTTTCGCTATCCATACACCAATGGCGTTTTTCAACGCTTTTTTCCTCCAAGCATTTCTCACAGAAATAGTTATCTACGTGATAATACATAACAGAATTTCTTCCATCTTTAGTCCAATAACTATCACTGTCTTTAAAAACAAATTTATGTTCACATTCTGCCATTTTATATTTTAATTAAAATTTTGCATATATTATTTGTAAATCTCCACCAAAATAAAACTCAATAAAATTATCGCCAAGAATTTGTTTTACTTGTTCTAATTTTCGTTGAATTTTTAACCCTTTCGATTTCGTGACTTGAGTGGGCTGTTCATCTTTCCAAATAATAGACATATTCAAATCATTGATAGCAAGATGCACATCTTGTTTCGGGTACATTTTTTCAATGGCCGAAATAGCTTTAATCATTTTGTTACTTAATATTTTATTCATATTTTAATTAATTTTCACAATTTCAACATCCCATTCACCATCTGTAATAATATATTTACGTCCAGATTCAGCTTCGCATCTCAACCATTGTCTTTTGGGTGTAAAATTACTCGTAACAATGCGCTCTTCACCTCTAATGATCATTGTTTGGCCTTTTTTTATATCTTTTATCTTCATAATCTAATTTTTTAATATCTTCTACAATTTTAATATCTGCATCAATACCCCAATATAATAATTCTAAGTATTGAGTATGATTCTCATTGTTTTTATATTTATCTGGAATATCTAATTTATAGAAATTATCTAATCTGCCAACTCTTTTACTCCATTCTATTTCCCAGCCCATAAATTAATTAATATATCTAAAACCTTGAAATCCTTTCATTGGAATAAAAGTTATATAATGAAATGGTCCACTTCTTTGAATAAACTTTCCACTCCATCCTTGACCAGTAGTTGTGCAGTCAAATTCATCATTTGAAAATCCAACTATTTCCATCCAACCTATTATATTCCCGCAATAGCAAAGGTAACATTTTTTACCTACTTCTGTCTTCGTTGGAAAATATGAGACTTTGAAGTTCATTACCTGTGAATAATCTTTGACAGCATCAAGTTCTTTTTGGTAATCTTCCCATTTTATACTTGATGGTAAGGTTATTATAATATCTTTTTTGGCTTCCGATGATTCGAAAAGAATTTCTTTCAATTGTTTTCCTGTAAGTGTCTTATCCATATTATTTTTCAATTAGAAATAGATATTCGTGATGTTTACCATCTGAATTAATCCAATCATTTGTCCAACGCATATTACTTTGAACATTCTTTTTATAATTAATTTCAATTGATTTAAGTAACTTACCAGATCCAGTAAGTATCTCATTCAGTTCATCTTTAGATGCTTTTCCTCCTGAACTATATGAAAGTAAAATATAATGTGACCTGGTTTCTTCTATTAATTTCTTTATTGCATTCAATGCAATATATGTCCCATCTTCGTTTTTCTTGAATTCTTCAAATACGGAACAGCTATTTTTATCTCTTGAATCCTCTCTTCGATTAACTTTACCAAATAGGTCTGGCTGATCATTTAATATGATTGTCTTCCAAATGTGGTAATAAGAATCATATCTAACACGACTTGATGGCATTTTTTCGTTGTTCGAGCCATATGGTGGATCAAGATAAACAAAATCAAATTCGTTTGATTTAATTGTTTCAAAAATATCTCCACGAATTACGTTATTTGTAGATGTAATTTCAAATCTATTCGGCAATTTTAGTTCCATTGTCTTAAAAGAACGAGTTGACCAGTCTGATAAGTATGAAACATAATGGCCTAATGTACTATCAACAGAATCCATTGCATAAACCAAACTGGTTAAAATAACACATTTATCATTAAATTCCAAATTTAGTTTTTCGATCTCATCACGAATCGCATCTAATTTTAATGTATTATGAACCTGAAATGGCTTTTTGGTGTCACCGACTTTTCCTCCGTAACTATCTGTAAACCAACCATTATATCCTTTTAAATCATTTAAATGGTCAATAATTTCTTGATAATAATTATTAGGTTTATTTGATTTTAAATACGTAGTTCCAAAAGCCTCTGACCAATACGATATGTCGCTTGAAGTCGTATTGTAGCCTAATTGTGCTAAAGCCTGAGACACTCTTGTAGTTCCACTGAACCCATCTAAAACAGTTTTAACATCTTTCAACTCGGAAACTATCTCAATAATATTTGGGATTAACTTAAGTTTTGACCCAGCATATTTTATTCCTTCTGTTTTTATTTTTTGCATATTTTAATTTAACTATATTTTTCATTTGATAGTTTTTTGTAATCGCAAACGATATTGTCGCATTTATTCATGTATTTATCAACTTCGCCTTTTAAAACCAAACCAGTCCATCCTAAATAACCAATGTTACATTTTGGACAACGACAACTCTTTTCAATTTCTTTTACTTCTGGCATTTCTGCAATAACATTTGCAATTACTTCTTTCATGATCTTTACATTAAATTTATTAAAATTAAATTAAATTTGTTAGAATTTTATCAATATCAATTTTTGTTTTTGAACCTATTAATTTATCCACTAATTCGCCATCCTTGAAAAATAATAATGTTGGAATATTTCTAATTCCATATTTTTCGGTGGTGATATTATTTTCTTCTATATCCAATGTACCAATCTTAACGCTACCATCGTATTCGGCCTCTAATTCTTTAATGATTGGTTTAAGCTTCGAGCATGGTACGCACCATTCTGCTGCAAAGTCTATTAATACTGGTTGCCCGCTTTCAATTATTTCATCAATATTTCTGTCTGTAAATTTCATCTATTTTCGTTTATTATTTTTTCAATTCGTTCAATTATATCATCGGTCCATATTATATGCCCATATTTTTCAATATCTTTCTTACATAATTCATCATCGTTTAAATCATAGCCAATTATATCACATTCGTCTTCTAAATAGTTACTATTTTTAATGAATTTTAATGAAATTCACCTGAATAATTCTCTTGGACAGAGGAACTATAAATTCCTCTCCTTAGGATGTTAATGGATGCATTATAATCCGCATCTATTTCAAATCCACAATCAATACACTTATAATCCTCGCCTTGGCGAGATTCCTTATGTACTGAACCACATTTAGAACATGTCTGACTGGTGTAAGCTGGTGAAACCTTCACCAAATTAATACCATTAACCTCACATAGTCTATTTATCTTTTCAATGGTCTTAGGATAAGACCATCGCTGCATTGTACTATTTAATTCTTTCTTAAATATACTCTTATATTTAACATTTAATAAATCTTCTATCACTACAGTACTAACACCATTTAAATTAAGCTGGTTTACATTGTAGTTGATAAGATTATCACGTTCTGTTAAGGTGCGTAAGAAAGCTTTGCTTCCTTGTTGTTTTCTCGATATTTTGAAATAAAGAGATTCCATTTCTGAGCCTATAAATTCTTTTTCCGAACTAACTAATAGTTTTTTATAACCTAAATCTAAGCCAATGGCTTTGCCATTCTCTTTCTTCTTTGGTTCATCTTTTTCAAAAATTCTATTAATATAATAATTCCCGTTTACTTTCTTTAACTGAATAGCATTCCTTAATTTCCATCCATCGGAAATAAACTTATTAGAGTGTTTATGTTCCTTAAAAGGAACTTTAATCTGTAATGCCCTTGTTCCTTTTTCATTAAAATAAGGCGATGTTATCTTAACAAAATTATCAAAATGATTTCCTTTTTTAATATCGAAAAACCTTTCATCTAAGGTAATTGTTATATTATTTAAATTAGGTTTAGTAAAGTAATGAGATTTTAAAATAGAATTAAGAGTTAACTCTGAAAATTTTTTATTAGTAAAATTACTTTGTTTTCCGTTTTCTTTAAAATAACGGTATACCTTTTTATAATTTTTAAATCTTTTTTCCGTTGCTTTCTTTACTTGACTTCTAATTATTTCAGAAGCTTGTTTATAGATAAGTTGTTTATAACGAGAATGGTTAATATTATAATTAGGTAAATATTTAGAAGAAAGGTTTAATTTTAGAGGAAGTTTTTCCTCTAAAATAAGTTTGATATAATACTTTAAACACACAGTATAATCTACAAAGATCATATTAATGAAGTCTAACTTCATTGCATTTGATATGTTTGATATATTATGTTTAGTCGTCCTAATCATTTATTTAATTCCTCTATTAATTTTTCAGTTTGTCTTTTTGTTCTTCTCTGCCCGTAAAGCCTTGCACAGAAAGAAGTTATGATGGAGACGAAGTCTTGCATTAAATCATCTTTTTCGTTATTGTTTGTGTTAATATATTCGATAGTTCTACCATCTAACAATAATAGTTTTTCTATGTAGTTTAAACCAAATCGGCAAAGCCGATCTTTGTGTTCAACCACTATTTTAGTAATAGTTTTATCTAAAAGAATTTTTTCTAATTTAGGGCGGGTATCATTTAAACCTGATCCTATTTCGGTTACAATATTATTAACTTTATACCCTTTTGCTGCACAAAAATCAATAAGTCTTTGTTTTTGTGATTCTAAATTAGCTTTGTTTTCAGAAGAAGATACTCTTGCATAGATAGATACGTTCTCTACTTTAGTTAATTCAGATTCTACAATTAACCACCTTCCAGTTTTAGTTTGTTCAGTTTCGACTTTACCAAGTCGAATCCAGTTCCAAACTGTCCTAACAGTCACCCCTTCTTTTTTTGCAAATTGCGATATTTTGTATTTCATTTAATATAAATAGATAGAAATTTTAAAAATATTCATTTTTTTAATTTATTTTTAATTAATTAAAGAATAATTTCATTGAAATTGCATTATATTTCTTTAAAATGAATGAATGTATTCAATACTTACGATATTCAAAGGTATAGAAACCGTTTTCAGAATATTCATATTCGCAACATGGATAAGGCCGTTGTCTATTATCTAATGTAATCCAGTACCCATCTTCTTTACTAATCTTTCCCCCGTGTGATTCTGGTTGTTCAACCCATCGCCAATTAATATTTTCAATACCTTCGGGTAAATGATCTGTCATATCTTTACCGTCGGAGTATAATCTATTATCATTGACATTTTCCCAATTACAACTACATCCTATATCATCTTTATTACTTATACAATCATCACAATAATAACTGTCTCCTTGTGGCATGTATACCCAAACGGCTTCTTTTCCACAGATGATGCATGATTCTTTTGTGTTCATTATTTTGTTTAAACTTTACGCAAATGTACTGCTATTTTTTTTAAAACACAAGTTTGTTATTAAATTTTAACTAACAATTTTACAACTATTTTTTAGAATTGTGTAACTTTATTCATATACCCCTATAAGCAACGTATTTAAATGGGCAATAACTTTGCATCTCCATGTGTGAATTATATAAACATTTCTCGGTATTATGTAAGGTTATCTATATAATTACAGTTTACATGTTTTAAATCAGATGGCAATTTCCAAAGGTGAGCTTATTTTTTTGATGTTTTCAATGCCTGTTATTTCAAAGTCGTCAATAGTATAATCGTAAAAATTTTTGTTGGATTTTAATATTATTTTAGGTTGAATATCCAACGGTTCTCTATCTAATATTTCATTTAAGGCATCAAAGTGTCTGTCATATACATGGAGATTCTGCATTAGATGACAAAACTTACCCACTTTATAATTTAAATGACCTGCTACCATCATTTGTAAGGCTGTATATTGACTTTTATTGACATGGCTAGCAAGCAAATAATCTTGACTGCGCTGTACTAACGTTAAATCTAAATAATATACACCATCAATTTTCCTTACTGACCATTCAGTTAAGTGAGCACATGGATCTAAACCCTTTGTTTCTCGCATGTCAGAATATTGATATAGTTCCATTAAATGTCTTCTACCGAATGGATTTTTTTCCAATTCGTTCAATAGATTATTCATTAAATCATATTTTGCAACAGTAGCTCCGTACCTTTGACCAATTTCACCATTACCAATATCAAATTCATCCCACCAGTTTATGCCTAAATCATGTGCGTCTGAAAGTAAATTACTCGCCTTTTGGAATATCCATAAAATTTCCTTTATACCAGTTTTAATGGCCGTATTTCTTAATGTAGGTATTGGAAACTCCCCTTTCGAAATATCATATTCCTCAAATACCTGTGTTATAAACTTAGTATGAGCTGGAGTTCCATCTTTATATTTTGGTCTTGGATTTTCATCATAACAACCCTCTTCAATTACTTTTTTTAAATTCTCAATATAATACTTGTCTGCTTTAATCATTTATTTCAAAATTTATATTAATATGTTCTATTTGCTGTTTTGCATGGACCATAATGCTAAGCCCAATTTCTTTACCATTTGAAATTACTGGTTCAACACTGAAATCATTAATCTCATAACCAAGAAATTCTTCCAGTCCTTCTTTAGTTAATCCTGTTTCGGGACTATTAATTTTTATATCCATATTTAAAATTTTATACTTTCAAAGCAAATGTACGCAAAATATTCGAGAAAAACAAGTTTGAATTGAAAATAAAATAAATAAAATGAGTATTATTTTGTAAAAAAATATATTTATATTAAATAATCAGAAAAATGTCAAAAATAAAAATTAAAGAGAGCGTTCTTCGTTCAATGATAGCTGAAGCAGCTAAGAAAGTTATTAAAGAAGATTATTATGATGGGTTTTCGGATGCTCAACAATCAGATGCCGAACAATCATACATTAATAAAGGACATGGCGATGATTCGTACATAGAAGATGGTAATTCTGATCTTGAATTTAAACCAAATGGTAGTTATACTGTAAGTAATTCTGGCGGATATGAAATTATGCTTAGTGATGATGGAGAAATGGCAAGAGTTCGCGATGCCTTTGGAGGTGAAAACCCAGAAATATCTGATTGGCTACCTATTGAATATGTTGATGGAGAAGAAATGGGAGAAGATGGTTATCCAGAAACCGAACTAGTTATAGATCCAAATGGATATAATATCCCATTAAACCAAGTTATGAGGATTAGAGAATCTAAAAAAATAAAAACTTCTGTTAAACAACTTACGGAAACAATCAAGAAAGCAATAAAAGAAGAAAAATTACGTTCAGTAATAAAAAGCAAAATTTCAGAAGCTAAAGATAATAACTGGATAGCAGGTGTAACTAAGAATAAAGGTGGTTTACATAAGAAACTTGGAATACCTGAGGGGGATAAAATACCACAGTCCTTGATAAATAGTAAAATCAAAGAAATAAAAGGTAAATATAAAGATGGCGAAAAAATGTCAGCTGCTGATGAAAAATTTTTAAAAGAACTTGATCTGGCCAAAACTTTGAAAAAGGTTAATGAATCAACTGATCAAGATCGTTATGAAGATGTTCTTTTCCTACAAGGAGAAGAAGCTGATGAAGCTCTTGGTATTTTAGAAAATGAAGGTGAAGATGCTGCAATGAATTATTTGATGCAATGGCATGATTTAGGTAATCATATGGGAATGGATGACTTGGGTAACGGATCATCAGATCAAACATATGAAAGAGATGGCTATACGATGGCTTGGAATACACGTCTTGGATATATTGGATTAGCTTATGATTTAAGTTATAATCATGGCGGAGTTCAAGAATCGAAAAAATTAAAGGAGTGGAGAAGTAGGGATAGTAATGCTGATGCCTGGGCTGATTTAGAGACTAACGGAGCTGCAAGTCAACAGAGACAAAAAATGAAAGACCTATATGCTAAAAAAAGAGAAGCTGGCATACAAGATAACTCACATGTTCCAGAATATTATTCAACATATGAAAATGGATATATAGCAAATATAAATGGATATACTCAAAATCAAATTGATGCAATGAATGATGAGTCAAGAAATTCTATTTATAATAATATAGATAATTTTGATGAATCAAAAAAATCAAGCCAGAAACATCAAATAAAAGAAGGCGTTTCTCGAAATATACCAAAAATTGAAAAATACGTTAATCAAATTAATGCTTTAATTGCTCAGGCTGTTGATTCAGATGGTGATAAAATTGGCGTAATCGAACCGAATTCAACTTATGAAATTGAGTGGGCTTACAATCCAATTATTTACCAAAATGGCGCTTTGAAAATAGTTTCTTATCCAGTTCATAGACCAAAAGAAATTCATGTTGATGTGATTAGGAGTCGTGACATGGAATTTGATGGAATACCAACCTTACAGTTAATTAGTAGAATGTTTAAAAAAGCTGTGAAAAACAAAGATAAATATTCGAATGTTGATCCTGATATGAATTATTAAAAAAATACGACTTGGGGCCGTTGTACCGTTATGGTACTAAAACACAATCAGTTCGCTGCCGATTGTGTTTTTTTATTGTTTAATATTTCTTCAATGCCATTAATATATGTAATTTCGGCGAAAAATTAAACCCATCAAGTATCGCTGCCTGATGGGTTTTCCTTTGTACTTATTCAAAACAAATTATTTTAAATCTAAATATTTAATCCACTCACGTAATGCTAATTTATTGGACGTTTTAAGATCAACCAAATTTTGTTTGATAAAATGTTTCTTATATTTCCATGCGTTTTTAATTTGTGCTACCATTGAATCTACATCATTGGGATCAGAAATTCCAGTTCTAAGCCAGTCAATTTCAGAAGAAATAACTAACGGTACTTCCATCAAAACTGAATCAGCTGCAACGATATTAAATGTTTCTGTTAAAGATACTTGCATCGATATATCCATAGTACTTAACAGTTTAAGAAATTCATCTCTTTCTAACCAACCAACTTCAACTAAATTATGCCTTGTATTATCAAACAATGCTCTCATATTTTTTAATACGTTTTCACCAGCTTGTTCTTGTCTGCCAGAATTTACATAAAAATTTATTGATGAATCAGTATCGTATCCAAATTTTATAGCTGCAACCGCTTGATTCAATTGATTTTTTAATGGCCTAATTGCTCCGAAACACCCAATATTATAAATATCTTTATTTTCTTTGTTGGTGTTGAAATAATTTGAAATTTTGTTAAATAAATTATATTCATCAACAATTTTTTCGTATATATTTGGAAGATATGCGTTATAAATACCAATTGAATTTAAATCGTGAGATGTTTTCTTATTGTTAAATGAAATTTCAACGTTTGGTATTGATAAATATTCTTTCATCCAACCAATTGCTATCCCTTCCATTGCTAAAAAAGGTATTTTGCTGTGAGCCCTAACGATAAAATGCACTTTTGGATGTAGCAATTGTAATTCTTTTAATTTTGTTGGCGTAACCCAAATGGCTTCAACAATACAATAATCTGGCTTATATTTAAATAATTTGTTATCAACATCATTTCCATCGATACAAGGTTCTAAGAATGTTTTTACATCTGTTATTTCTTCGAGTGCTTGTGATATTAATCTTGCTGAATTATATAAACCAGCTTTGGAAGTGCCTTTGTTGTTATTAGTTTGATTGTAATCTCCGTAATTTGAAGATTTTTTTAAGAGAATGAGAATTTTTTTCATGGGAATTATTTTTCATATAAATAGTTTTAATATGAAAATAATCCGAGAAAAATTTATTAAATATACATTATAATTTGAATTTGACCAGTTGTTTAATTAATTCTGGATAATGTTTGGAATTAATAAATTTGTTATTTGTAACTTCTCGCGCTGTATATGGTTTATCTGGCTTAGTACTCCTAGAACATTCCCAGTCAATAATAGCTTCTTCAAAATTACATTGATTTTTATTTTTGTCGTCTGAAATGTGGTGCTTATTGATCTTTTTGTGAATTTTTTTAATTCTTTTCGTCCCGATAAACGGAATAAATAAATACATTAGAATTTTATCCAAGTCATGGAATTTATATTTTGAATAACCAAGTAGTTGTTTTTGAAGCTTTAAAAACGCAATATAATGCTTAAATGTGTATGGGATATGGTCCCATGATTTTAAAATATTTTTAATCATCTATTTATTTTTTTTCAGGTATAATTCAAATAATTCATTAATCAAAGTTGTTTTACTTGCTTGCTGAAAATTTACATATTTTCTGGCGTTTTCAATCAATTTAAAATAAATATAACCAAAATCTCTTTCTCTCCAATTCATATTTGCAGTCTGTTCCATAATGTGCATATCGCTTCGTGGGCATACAATATAATATTTATCGCCTAAAAATATTTCAACATCATCGAATGTTTTAAATAAAGGAAATTCATGACCATTTTCTGTAACTCTGGTTAAAATAGAATAATCATTACCATTTGTTGGATCAAAACCAATAATATATCTTGGCTGCTCATTTATTATAGTCCAAGCTCCGTTTTCAAAATATTTATGTACTTCTGAAATTTTACCCCTACTATTAACCGAATTGTTATCCCAAATTAGAGTATAATAATCAATAATCTTTTCTTTAATTTCATATATAATATCACAATCCCCACACTTGAATTTAACTCCAGTGTAATCAATTTCGGCAAATTCTTGCCAATGTTTTGGATATTTAATTATTTCATCCAATTTAAATATTTCAATTTTTTCTGAAACTAATTGACCATTACCATCCTCCCTAATAATCGTACCCAATTCTGGGGAATTATAGTATTTTTCTATTAATTTAAATGTTCTCATCTGTTTATTTTATTGTAATTTTTGCAAAATCATTTCCATCTAATTCTGAATTTGCTGTAAAGAAAAAGATACCCTCTTCATTTATAACATATATAAACCACCCAACATTCTTTAATCTAACCATTTCAGAATAATCAAATTTCATTTCAAAATGATGACTTCCTTGAATACATAGAACTTTAGCTTGTTTCTCGTCCACGAGTTTGCTTCTTTTAGAATCCTTTCCCATAATTAATTTATTTAAAAATCATCATCACACCAAATAGGCGTTCTTTCTCCAACATATCCACCACACACATTAAATTCAAAAAAATCAACGGCTTTTTCTCTATCCATATCTTTCATCAATATTTCAATGCATTTTGAAACTGAATATATTAATCTCATTGAATTCTCATCAATTCCGATAACAGCATCATCAAGTCCACAAGGGACTAAAAGTTCTTCGTCTGGATAACATTCTACAATATATTCGAGCATATTTATTTAATTTTAATATTTATTTCTTTTAATTCAATTAATGGACACCAATCAGGAGTTTTAAATCCAACTTTTGGTAAGCTGTCTAAATATGCTCGCTTCATTTCTTCACATTTACATTTAGTTTCATCAAATATTGGTTCTGCAATATCGTGACTCTTAGCTACATGATATTCTTCCCAATATGAATTACAATAATCACACTCATCCCCACTATAACCATCATCACAACTATCATAAACAGAAATTGGTTCGTAATTTGGAATTTTTAAATATGACTTTAAATTGCATCTTTCAACCGTATCGTATCCAACACGATCATAATCTGTATCTGTTACTTTGAATGGACAATTGTTACAATCTTTAACGTTTATTTCCATAATTTATTTTTTCTTAATTAATTGTTGTACAAATATTCCTGGTTCTGGCATTTTAAAATCTGTTGTCTTTGAAAATAACGTTTCTATTTCAGCACTTCCTTGGTCAATCAAGCCTGGGAACATAGTTTGTCCGATAATTTGCTTTAATTTACCGAAAAATAAATCTCCGTAAACTGTAGTATGCGTTACTTCAATTATTTCGTCTTCTTTAAAAGATATATTTGTTTGATATTCAATTGACCAAACTTCGGTTCCCTTTGGAAGTATCCTATGATCACCAACGTTATAAGGTGATTCCTTAAAATTACCATAAAATGGTTTTAATATTAGTAATTCAATTTTTCCGTATTTAATTTTCATGTTCTGGCTTATTAGAAATTATTGCACACATTATTATAAGTAATACTAATCCAACTGAAACTATCCAACTAAATAAAATCAATAAAAGCAAATTGCTATTAGAATATAATATTACTGATGATATGAATGTGATAAACCAAAAAAGAATAGTAACCCCTAGCAATGCATCTAATAAAGTAAAGCATACTTTTAGAAATGATATTATTTTTTTCATAATTTATTGTTGTAAAAATGTAAGTAATTTATCCCTTGAAACTAATTCAGATTCTTTTATAATATATTTTTCTTCGAACAATTGTTTTATTTCATTCCAATTACTTACGCGATCCCAAGTTTGAAAAGCATCGTAATCTAAAAAATGATTATATGGCATATCATAGATAATTGCAGTTTTAAGCGGATTAAATGTTTGAATATTATGTGGCCCATCATCAATTAGAAAATCTAAGTCAAGTAAGCTTTTATTATTTATGAAAATAATATTTTCGGAATTTATTTTTGGAATAAACTTTTTTACCCAATTAACTTTATCCAAACACGTTTCTGGTAAATATGCCGTTACAATATAAATATCAAAATATTCCATTAAAAAGTCGATGACTTCAACGGCGTTTTTTCGAATAGATAATTTGAAAAAGAAATTTGGTTCTTTTAAATAATTAAATATTTTTTTACCACATTCAGGTTTAACGCAGTCAGCCACGTTCCAACAGTCCCATTGCTTTAAATTATCGTTATAATCTAAGTTATATCGGTCAAGCCACTCATCATTTAAGTTATTTAAAGTCGTATCAAGGTCAATTCCTATTTTCTTTCTTGCCATAATTAAAATGTTACAAAACTTACCCACTCACCACAATCCTGACATTCGTCATATGAATAATTTTGCCCGTAAGGCCCTGCATCATAGAATATTCTATTAACCGTATTTTTATGATCACATTTTAAAAGCCTTTCATATTCTTCAATAGTTTCTTTCGCTTTCGAATATTCTGATTCAAGTATTTTTTTCATTTATTTACTTATTGATTTATGAGTATTTTCATTTCTTTCTTCTTCACTTGCGTTATCCCAATCATCTCTGGTAAATAATTTTCCAGTTGCCCCGATAACCATAGGGTGTACTACCATAATGTCAACAATATCTTCTGGCTTTAAGTCTAAGCATAGTCCGCTTGGATTTGGATCGTGAACAACGTTTAAATCTTTATCCACCACAACGGCGTGTCCAACACCTTCATAGGTTTTACTTTTAACTGATGCGTAGAAATATCCGTTAACACCACCATCGAAGTGAGCAACTTTTTGTAAAAACCCATCCCCATCATGACGATCTTTGGTTATTGTACAAATACTATTGTATCCTCTTTCTTTGAAAAAATTCCACATAGACGAATACCAATCACTGCCTAATTCAATAAAATTAGGAACTTCTTCTAATTCTAATTCAAATAGACTTGCGACTGAAGCTCTCATACAATCACCCTTATCTTTATCCACTAATTTTTGATATACTTTCTTCACGTTTAAATAATTTAATTATTTTAGAAAATACTTTTTGCCGTTATTCATTCCTGGGAAATAAATTTCATCCCAGCATTTTGGGCATCTGTGAATAAAACCATCTGTTAATGGCTCTTTACAATCGCAACATAAGTTATCCATATTAATTTGTTATTTAGTTTTCCATTTCTCGTTTAAATTTTCGTTTTGAATAAATTTATTATCAACTGCATAACCTGTAAGCCATTTTATCATTCGATAATCTCCTGCCGTTAATTGCTCTTCAATTTTTATCACGTAGCCACTTATATTAGAGCATTCATCTGTTGGATACTTACATAAATTCATTGACTTTAATGAACATTCGTGCTTTTCTTTATATTCTAACGTATATTCAAATGGTATATTTAATATTGGCCTTAATTGATCTTTAGATGAATTACACTTATTTTTCATGGAGCAATTGGTACAATCAACCTCGTTTGGTCTATAATAATGACAATTGTAATCCCTATCAAGGTTGTGAACGTATGATATCAAGCAAGATGTTTTATGAAAAATATTTACTTCGTATTTTTTAGATAATTCACGAATGTTTGATTCAATTTCATTTGATAATGGCTTTAAATGTCCGAATGTGTATCCTGGGTATGGATTCAATTCGATTCCTTCTTTTTCCCATATTTTAATAATATCATCTTTACCTTGTAGTCCAGAATAACCAATACATAAATTATATTCAGATGCTACTTTAAATACATCTTCCAGAATGTTATAACTGTCATTTATACCGTAACAAATTGGCCTAAATTCAATAGAGTAATGATAATTATGTTTTCTATTTTGAATCGATTTTAAATTACTTAAAAATCTATTCCACGTACCGCCATCATATATGTGATCTTTCGAACCAAATGTTGAAAAAGCAATATGTAAATCCAAATCAAATTCAATATCTGGAAATAATTTAAAATTACCTTTTGTAATTATAATAACTGGCCCCTTATGTTTTTCTTTTTCAAGTAAATGTAGGTATTCAACCGTTTTATCTATTTGTAACAGTGGATCACCATAGAATATATTAACAGCCACAGGTATATTTCTAAAATTTTCATTAACTTGTGTAGGTAATGTTAAATATTCGTGCTCTAGTTTACCGTCTAATAGTCTACAATATTCACACCCAAAACATTTTTTAAGTGAGGAACCTATACAATAAAATGATTTAGCGACATATGTATAGTCTAATTTACTCATCGTCTATATCTGAATCGTTGATATAACCAGTGGTTGCATTTCCCCAAAATCCACGACCATTTTTTATTTCCCAGTCTGATACCGTGGAAAAACCATCTAAAGCATCTGAATCCATAATTATATTTATTTATTTTAGTTAATATTTCGTTTACAATTTCATTCCTGTCAGTTGATGTAATTACATAATCAATTTTATCTTGAATTACTTCTTTTGAAAAACGAATTTCATCATCTAATGCCCGTCTATTGAATTCGGATTCATTATAATCACCACGTTTTACACATCTTCGTTTCCTTGTTTCTAAATCAACATCTAAATAAAAAGAAGTTACTTTATCACCAAACTTTTTAGAAAAACCAGCAAGACCTACTGTATCGAGGACTACTATTGTATTCTTATCTGGATCTACTTCTTTGTTTTCTACTCCGTAATACCATACATCTGGAATATTATTAACTAAAGTGTGGTACTCCCGATATTCGATTAATTCATTATTCTTAATCAAATTTTCAAATGTTGAATTGCTAACAAAATTATATGGGTTTCTTTCTGATTCTCCATCTCTTATTGGGCGGGTTGTTGTACTAACCACGAAGTTATAACCGTATTCTTTCTCTAATATCCTGGCTGTCACATCCTTGCCTGAGGCTGAACAACCCGTTAACACTATAATCATTTTTCTTCTTTTAACTTATTTTGATATTTACTAAAATCTTCGTTATATTCTTTAAATGATGATAACATTTTTTCTTTCAAAATAAATAATTCAGCGGAATATTTACTTGAAAATATTTTAAAATGTGAATTTGCTTCGTCTAACATATCTTTATGATCTTCACAAAGGCCTAAGCAATATAAATATGTCCAAAAATTATCACCAGAATGTATAGTAACCCAATAAACGTTATCATTTTCAAAAACTGTCACACCATCTTCTGTCACAAAAGATATTTTTGGTTCTTCATATATTTTTACAGTCATCACATCTTCCACAACTAAATTATCTTTTGAACGACATAATATAACATCATCAATACGATAATAAAAATTATCTATAATAAATGGTTTTGGATTAAGGCACTTTTCATCTGAAAATATTATTGTATCACCAATTTTTAAAGTTACTGTTTCGGAAATAACTACTTCGTTAATATAATAATTACCACTATCAACGCAAGGTTCTAAGTTAATCATATTGTATAAACTTATTTGATTACTATGATCTAAAACCCAACTATATAATCCGTTATTATAAAAATAAAAATTATCTTTATATTTGGTCGAACAAAATTTATTGATTATAGGATATTTAATTTCTTTTATTTTTTTAATATTTTCAAAATAAGTTCCACCACCATAATTCTCATCGCCATATCCAACCCATAACTTTCCATTATTTTCTTCAACAAAATGCTTTATTTTAAATGTTTCACCAAAAGAGTTTACCCTTTTAACTTTTTCCCCTATTGTAAAAATTTCGTTGTCAGAAAGCCGTTTGATTGAATTTATTTCATATGTTTTAAAAAATCCTACCATAGCTCGTTTCACTAATTCGTTTACAATTATATCTTTAAATACGCCATCGGTAATAATATAATTAACTATCTCATATTCTTTTTGTTCAACTTTTTGCCAGTATTCGGAATGACTTTTATAATAATTAGTTCCTCTCCATATAGGCGTAGATATAGTTCCGCCATCATAAGATTCGATGCTTCCTATTTCTGGACAATCTTTATAGTTTTTAATTAATTTGTAGCTTATTTTTTCTTTCATTATATTATTATATTATTATTTTAAAATATTTTACCACCTTTAATAACACTAAAGAAATTATAAGAAACTCCAACTCCAATTGACCATCCGAATCTTGAATTTTGACCTGTTAAATCTGTATTTAAACCAAGGCCAAGATATGGACCAAACGACCAAGGACTACTTACCGTGACGGCTGATTGAGGCATTTTATCCAATATCAACGCACCATTTAATTCATCAAATACGATTAATTTAGATGGCGTATTTGCTTGAACAATATATTTCCCATCTTTTTCAATAAAACCGTAATTTATTTTGATTTTAAAAATATTTGTATCCAATGTTGAGATAATCGGCGAGAGTATTTTATTATTTATCAATCTAAATTGAGTCTTTCCTGCAAGTATTTCAGTTAAACCTGGATCACTATAATTAAAGTTCCAAGGAATCAACATTTTAGTGCTGTCTTTTGGGTCTGTTGTTGACCTACTAACAGCTGAAATAATTGACGGAAGATTTACTGATAACTGTGATTGAATGCCAGCCACCGTATTCCCCATTGATTTCATTTCTGTATAGAAACTTTTATTATAATTTTGTAGATCTCCAAGTGAGCCCACAACATAGCCGAGCCTTTCTCCAATTGATTTATTTAGCTTAGCATCAACCCTATTTGAAATTGTATCCATTAAAGCTTCTCGATTGTTTTTTTCAATCAAATTAGCTTGTTTTAATTCTACTATATCCTTAGACATAGATTTAATAGTTGCTACTCCTATTATTGAAATAATTACTATTATTACTCCAAGGGTAAGCGTAATATACTTTGCACTAAATGCGGCTTTGAAAAAATTTATAATACTTGTTACCATAATTTGTCATTTATTTTTTAATTATTAATTTAAGCAAATGTACTAATAATATTCGAGAAAAACAAGTTTAATGCTTAAAATGTTCCTCTTCCTTTAAAATATTTAATAATTCAAGTTCTTTTTCGTTTAATTCCTTTGGTAATGTTAAATTAATGTGTACAAATAAAGAACCACGGTTGAATGGATTCCCATATTGCTTCATCCCAAGTCCAGATAAACGATAAGTTTGATCCTGTTTCGTACCAACAGATAATTTGAATTTTTGTTCTTTACCTTCAATACTTTCAACTGAAACATTTGAGCCAATAATTGCATCCAAAATATTTAAATCAAGTGCGACGTGAAGATCGTTATTTTGTCTTTGGAATTTTTCATCTGCAAGTTCTCTGATTTGAACAATTAAATTACCAATGTATTTTTTACCATTGAACATAAATTCATTTCCACTTTCGTTTATTTGAATATTCATCCCATTTCGAACACCTATTGGTAAGTCAATTTCAATAACCTCTTCTTTAGAAACTACGCCCGTGGCATTACAACTATGACATGGTCTTGTTATAGTAAACCCTTGACCCCCACAGTGTTGGCATGTAGTCTGGTAAATAAAATTACCTTGCTGAGCCGTTATAACGCCTGAGCCGTTGCAGTGTTTACAGACGTTTACAGATCCGCCATCTTTTTCATGTTTGGTTCCGTTGCAATCAGGGCAGATTACTTGTTTTTTAAATTTAAACTTTTTCTTTACTCCCTCAAAGCATTCAATTAATGAAACTGGTACTGTAATTCTTAAATTGCCTTGCTCTCGTGGATCTTGCTGAAACCCTCCGCCACCGAATCCAAAACCACTTCTCATTTTATTTATAATATCTCCTAAGTCAACATCGTTAAAATTACCACCTTGTTGACCATCTCCCTGATTTTTACCAAGATCTTCACCATATTTATCATAGAGAATTCTTTTATTCGGATCTGATAAAACTTGGTAAGCTGTATTTAATTCTTGGAATTTCTTAGTTGCTTCTGGGTCTTCTTTGTTAACATCTGGATGTATTTTTTTACTTAAATTTTTGAAGCTCTTCTTCAATTTAGAAGCAAACTTCGTATCATCTAACTTTTTATCCTCTACTGTTAAATCTAAAATTTCGTAATAATCTTTATTTTCCATAACAAATTAAATTCTTTCTCGTTGAATGTTTATTTCCTCTTTTAATTTATTTAATGCGCGTTTATTAATTAACCTGATTGCTTCTGAAGTTACACCTATTACTTCGGCCACTTCTTGAAGTTCAAATTGTTTAAATTCATCAATTCCATACAATAATTTTACTACTTTTTGCTCTTTTGGCGTAAGAATGCCAATAGCTCCATCTATAATTGTTTTAAAATATTCACACTCCATTTGTGGTTCATACTCATTGGCAGTTGACATTTTATCTGAATTATTAAATTCAATTTCACTACCCATATCATTAGATCCCTCAAATTCAACGATATTACTCATCGAACTAATTTCAATATTATAAATATCAGCCTCTTCTATTACAACTATTCCTTTAGTTTCTTCCAATATATCAAGAATTTCAGATATAGCAGGTAATCTTCCATTTTCCAACAAAAATTTATTGGATATTTTTATAACGTCAATGGTTTTATTTTTGTTTGTTCTTTTAATAGGGTCAGCTGTAGATGATAAATATTCAAATATCGATTTCTGAATCCAAGCTATTGAGTGGGTAATTAATTTAGTTCCATAATTTAAATCAAATGTTTCGATTGCTTTTAACAAACCTATATTCGCTTCATTAATTAAATCGCATAATAATTCATAATTTCCTGAGCTATATCTTTTTGCAACTGAAACAATAAAAAGTTGATAGCTTTTAACAATTTTATCCGTCGCTTTTTCATCCCCCTTTTTTGATAATTTAACTAATTTCCTAATTTCTTTTTCATCAAGAATTTTAAACTTTGAAATTTCTAATAAAAAGCTATTCAGAACACCCACATTCGGCGTATAATAGCATTTGGAAGCCTTCGAACTAAATTGTTTTAGCATAATTGTTTAATTTAAGATTTTAATTTAAGTTTTCGTTTTGTGAATGTAAAGATAGGCAAAAATTCAGCAATATTAGATAACAATTGCCAGAAATGTTGTGCTAAATGATAGTTTTAACAATAAATGTAACTCCAATATCATCTTGCCAATTAGCTGTTTGGTCATAATGTTCATGATGCTTACCAACGCCACATTCAATTGCTTTATACTGTAGCCATTTCATAAAGTCGGGTATTAATCCATTGGGAATTTCTTCGGATAATTCTAATATTTCAATTTGGTAGGTAACTGTTTTGAGAACTTTCGTTCCGACTAACGTATTTTCCATTTATTTTTGTTTTCTGATTAAAGCGTTTTCAATAGTTTCATACTCAATTTCACAACAAAACCATTCCCCACAAATTGGGCAACCCGTTTCTGTGAACACGAAAAATTCATCATTGTCGTTATCCAACGAAAGTAGATCGTTTGATTTAAATTTACCACCACATTCGGAGCAAATAATATTTATATCCTCATATTGATAAGAATATTTATCTA
>Ga0302268_1000465_pt1 | contig 25304 bp, 16 predicted proteins | sample III_Bog_E2_1_FD_194554 | JGI IMG/M metagenome (GOLD analysis project Ga0302268, IMG submission 194554) | Peat permafrost microbial communities from Stordalen Mire near Abisko, Sweden - III_Bog_E2_1 | ecosystem: Environmental > Terrestrial > Soil > Wetlands > Peat | place: Sweden: Abisko... | reverse complement strand
AAGAAATTAATTAATTTTAATTATCAAATAAGCATCTAAGTCAATAAAGTCAAATAGATAAACAAATGGTATTTAGAATCCGGGAAAAATTATATTTATCTATTTTTTTAAAAAATTGATTCGCAATAAAATCACTTTGCATAACTGCTTTGTATAACTTGCAGCAATAATATTTTACTAATTTAAATGTTAATCATTCTGCAGTTTCTAAAATTGGTCTGTATCCCCTCCTAGCATTATGCCTCACAAACAAAAGCAGTGAACAAATAGATACCAATAAAATTACAGTTATGGTTATTTTATGTGTTTGGCTTGTTCTCGAAAGTTGTCCCCAAAAAGTTATAACCTCAATGGGGCGGTAATATACCTCTTCTCCTTTTTAGCCAATTGCCTTTACACCGACAAAAGAAATATGATCAAGAAGCTCGTAGCTATACTTTATCAGACCCTGATTTTCATGGAAACTAATTTTATTAAGATTTATGGGAGACGCAAAAGTTAGTTAGTAGGAAGAGAAATAGTTTGAAGGACAGACCAACTGAGAGTAAAGATCTTATAATTTCTAAGCACTCATACAAAAATATTCCACTTTCGGACATTTTTCAGAACCACAAATAATTGGAGCAAATTATATTTCAGCTCTTTTACTATTGACTATCTCATAGTGAATTATCCCCCGATGCCCAGGCTTGACTTCTTCTTTGTTTGGTCTTTACTTATAAAATTATAATCTGATAGAAAGAAGTGAATTCTCATAAGGCGAACTTTTGAAGTTTATATAAAAAGTTCCTGGATTTTTAATTTTGATTAAATAGCCAAAAGTTGGATCATCATTTAACACGATTTCGCTATTAAACTAATTCTTAATAAAAGCATCATAGTTATAGGCGTAAGAAAAAGTAGGATCACTCTCATCACATTTTTTGATATTCACTTCTATATATCCTTCTTGCCCCACTTCGACCAAAAAATTAACTTCATCATTAGCTTGCATGGAAAAAGGATATTAATGATTAAAAGGTAGAAATATGACCTCCTGATGATTAATACCAATAGAAAGAGCTTGACTCTACCCAGAAGGATTGGTGAGTTGAATTTAGAAATAATGTTTGGCAGGAAGAGATAACAGTAAAGTGGGATTAGGAGTTTTCTTTTTCATCAACGGTCTTTAAACTGTAAATTAGGTTTTATTACTTTCCTATCCATCTTCCAAGTAGAAGCATTTAATTTATAGACTGCTTAGTTCATGTGATCCTTCCATGGACAGAGTCAAATATATATGTGAACTACTATACTAATTACTATAATAGAATATTGCAGGTTTTTTTGGTTCAAGAGTAATGTCAGTAATCAGCCCATCTTGTAAATATATTTTATTTTCACCAGAAGAGTACGTGATTGTAAATGTACTAGTGGACTCTAATAATTGTCTGTTAGTGATGACCAAGTGGAAGACTTCAAAGGTGCTTGACAACATATAGGAGTTAATTTGAGCTCTACCTAGTCCGTTTTAACTTGTTTTTTTACTCTGAGAGTGTTATCCAGGGATATAGAAATGAATGAGTTTGTCATCTTTAGTACTTCCTTTTGCTAAATGAAGATCATGCCCATCAGTCATCTTTGCGAATATCTCACCTTCTTGAACGTGGATGTTGACGATTACGTCTTCACCGATGATATGAGTCATTAGATAACGTCCTATCTAATCAGCAGAAATGAAATCTGAAATTATATCATGTTATTTGAGCTATATTTATGAATATTTTGACTGCAAGTGAAAAACGACTGTGGCAGGCTCATCTGCTTAAAATTTGAATAGATAGACGCACTATTAGCAGGGAGATTCCCCAAATTATTCTGTTTTACCTACCAGCTGTTTTCCCTTATTCTAACTTGTTAGCATCTGTTGTTTGCATTACTTCAAATGCACAATTAGACACTTTTGGATGAAAGCATAAGGATAGCCTTTTTTCCTCATTATTTTTGCTTCATAATTATAGAATCCATCTATTTAAAATATTTTTTTTTCTCCTTTTTCAAGGGATATCTCTTCAAAAGAATCCATGTGTATCTTTTTAATGATTTCGTTGTGAGTGGATGCAGCGTATTAGACCGTTAGTTTAGAATCCTGTAAGGGTCGAACTGATAAGCAAAGATAGATGTTAGCATCATCTTCTAGGCCTTCATCTTTAATCTTTCTTTTAATTTCCTCAACTTAAATGTCAGTTTCTCCGTTTTACAATTAAAAATCGAATGTTTCTCCACGTTCAGGACATCTCGGATGCGTTTAAGAAGAGACACTAGCAAACATATTATAACTTCCTATAGAGTGAGTACTATAAAAGGTAATTATTTCTTTGTCCAAAAGATATTTTAAATCGACTAACACCTGTTTTTCTTCATCATGCTTCAGCGCCATACTAATCCTTGTATTTTGGGGAAGTTCTACTTGATTGTTATAGGCTAATATTCTAAAATAGCCATCAGCTATAATGTTGGGTATCAAATTCTCGCTACGATATAAAGTGATTAAAACAACACAATTTGGCTAGCATTTTGATTTAAGAATTTATTTGTCAATGAGGATATGATTGACGGGCTTGATGGACTCTTTTGTTTAGTTCTTGTCTATCGTTTATTATGGGAATGGCCATTCGAGAGGACTAATTGATTTAGAATCAGTTTTCCAAAGGTTATAAACTATCTTAAGATTTGAATGAGTGCTGGAGTAAATGATAGAAACACTGCGGTCATAGTGTTTGGGATAAAAGTAGAAACTGGCTGAAGTGGCAAGTGTATTTTCAGAATAAGATTGCCATATACCATCTTTCAGTTCAATTACTGAATTTCTGACCATGAGAGTGATGGCAATATCGACCTCCATCTCCATTTTATTATATAATATCATAAATATTTCACAGCTGTCGGCTCCTTCCTCTTTGCACAATAATTTTGACACATACTTGAGATCAAAATAATCGCTTTCTTTATCAATAAACACTTTTTATAAATTTGAGCTGTCCCACACTCTATTATTCGAAAAGGAGAGCATAATCGATATATTATCTGCTTTCATATTGTGAAGGTAGAAATTTATAATGTGCTATTATTTCTGGTCGTATTCGAAAGCGTATTATTTGTAAGCAGATTTAGGCAATGTTTACTCATGAGTAACAGCATTATCAAGTCTTATAACTGTTTAAGATGTTGAGGCCAGTAGAGTAAAATGTGTGATTTTATGCAGGCTTATGCTTGTCTTCTGCACTTAGATTGCAAACTATAACCCTTAAATCTAATCAATAGAATAAAAGAGGGAGCCATCAGAACTGACTTGAGGATCGGATTAGTCAGTAAATTCATTAGAATTAACCACTTTCAGCAAAACATTATTGAGCGGTCCAATGAGATTAAAGGTGACTCCGATTTTCTCTTTTAACTTATATTTAAATGCCACTTTGTCCTCAGCCTAATCCATTGTATAACTAAATATAACCCCATCCTCAAGTGGAATGAACTAATCATCTTAATCAATGATAGTTAAAATGAACTCCCCACTTCCAAGCCCTTCAAGATTAAAAAGAAACAATCCGTCCTCTGTAGGAGTATATACAAAGGGATGGTGGTAGTTGCCTGTTCTTTCATAGCATGAGTCACTTGGAATTTCACACTTATACTGAGAAGAAGCATAAATGAGGACATTAAGACTGTTCACAGTCACCTCAAAAGCCTTGCCTGCTTTGACTTGTTTTTTAAGATAAATGTTAACATTATCTCTGACTTTATGCTTGAAATTCTTTGTGATTGGTAAAAACTCAATTTATTCAACTTTATCTTCTCCTTTTGGAGTACTACTGAAGAAAATATGATCAACCACATCTTCAATGGCTTCGAGCTAGAATTCACACCCCATTTTAGTCAAACATTTTTAGGCAGTGAGCTTTATCTTCTTATCACTTTCAACGATAAAGAAAACCTCATCATCTTCTCCAGCATCTTCCGATAGAAGTTTATAGGATATATTCTGCCCTGCTTTAAGATCAAAATAGTTTTTTTCTCCCAACTCCACTTATTGAACCTAGTACTCATTAATAACGAAGCTGATAACTGTCATATCTAAACTATCAATTTAAAATCTAAGTAAAAGCTATTCATATGCATCTTCAATCTTTTGAAAAGTTATACTGAAAACAATTTCATTTTCGTTGTAAATGGATTTGATAGCTTGTTTTGTAATTAAATGCTGTTCGCCCTATCCACCTTATTTGGAAATTCCCCAAAGACTGATTTAATTGATTGATTTGGTATGATCAGAACTAAGCCTATGCAGGAGGCAGTCCATCCGGAAATCTCCTACAGGCACATTGAGTCTCATTTCAGCTGATAAATCCTTCTTTGCAAAATTTCTGATTTAGTTTTCAGAGAGGGTAATGTTTGCTGGAATGCTGTCTATATTAAGATGTGCACATTTCCTTGAATCTTCCTTAATATCGACAAAGATATATCCTTTATGGTGGTTAGCAAATAAAAAATAAATTTCATTCATTGTACCGCCCCTCTCATAGTGACTTTAGGAATATACTCCAACATCTACTTCAAAGGTTTTAACGTCTGGATCGTTGCATGAAATTGCAACTACCATACGATTGCTTAACTCATCAAGCGTAAATAGACCATGAGCCAGTTGGTTGGATGACATTTTCTCGATTTACGGTTGATAAATCATCCAGTTAACTTGACAGGGGATTTTCTCACAGCTGACATAGAGGTTGATGTTGATATCTACGACAGCAGGCAGTACACAGAGACCGAAGTAGTCTTTGAATTAGCATGTGATACTCTATTTTTCATTGTATAGTTTAATAGTAATGTGATTCTGTGCTATTTCGTATTTACTGTGAGTTTTCTACTTCAAAATAAGCAGCAAAGGTTTATTTCTCTAAACATTGCTGATTTGAAAATTAGCTTATCGTTTCTAATCACTGTAGAAATGATCTGACTCCAAGATTGTTTTTTCTTTGTTGCTTATCTGATAGGAGGTACAGATGGTTAATAATAAAAACAAGAGGAGGATATTTTGCATCATTGATTAATTTAAATTTAATATATTAATAATTGATATTGACGACAAAACGTTCGGATCGTGGGTATCATTTATGATTTAAAATCAAATACTTCCTTTATTTGATAACTATCTGTGATTAGACTTGATCACTCTTCATCAAGGTATTAAAATGATTTATCTATTTATTATATATTTCTTGCTCTTTATTTTGGTAATTTCTTGCAATTTGAACTCATCAGATATGCCATACACATTAAGACTATTAAACTTAATATGGCTATTATAATGTAATATATGACTAATGACTAGTGGGTGATCCCGCAAACTGAGTTTAGGTCCTAAATGTAGAAACTTCTTGCCCAATTTTATAGCTAGAACATGGAGCATGCAGTCTTGTATCCACAAATAGGAATCTTTCTCTTTTCTCCATTATACGCGATCTGAATAATTTTATTTCTACATTAATATTATATGATAAATCCTCCTCTTTCCAAAGCTAGATAATAAAGTTGCTTGCAAAGGAAGGATAGTCGCTAATGCAGAGATCTTTATTAGATATATTACGATAAAAATTATCCATAGAGCACTGCAGACTAAAGAAATTGAAAGCTGCCCCAAAGGCAAGAATAGTTGTAAGGTGAGCACTATAAAGCACTATCTTAGGGCCACGACCAGCCATTGCTTATCGGATGTTAGTAATTGTCTGTTGGATGAAGCGGGTCATTCCGGTTTTAATCTGATCTTCAGTGTAGCCTACTTCTAAGATAGAAGAGACAAGCATGATGAAATCTTAAAATATTTGGAGTTATACATGCGACCCTTAAGGCCTCAGGATTATTGTATAATTATAAAAGCTTTTGGCTTGTAAAAAGTTTGCAAATAAAAGCATCGACATACATAGGAGCTTTTTAAAAGGTAATATTGGTGCCGACAGCTTGACCAAGTGAGGTAAGAAATTGAGTAATCTAATTGGAGTTGATAATCCTTTGGGCCTCAGTTGAATGAAAATTTTAACTAAGCCATATTTTTTGATTAGGACAATTAGAGGCTTTTGTTTTTGAGAGAAAATCTCCTTAGTCTTATACATTAACATTATAAGAGTATTTTTTAGTGGAAGATACTGAGAATTATTTCTCTATATGAATAGGAATCGGATAAAAATTGGCATTTTTTTACCCGAAAGCATGAAAATGTGTACTATTTATTTATTTGATGTTATAGTAATTAGAATTTATGTGTGGAGGCAAAGATCTGTTGAGAATATTTACAGGAAGCTCATAAGGGGGCAATTTTTAAAGTAAGCCTTGTAGCTGTGCTTGCGCACTTTCAATAGTACGGTTGACATTTGTACTCATCACATATATCTGTGAAGGGCTGTATTGATGCTCATACTTCGTACCTGCAAATAATTATTTCCAGTATGTCTTGTACATGATCTTGCCAAGAAGATATTGCATGTGTTTGCCTTAAAGAGTCAATTCCCCTGGAGCGAATCCTTATATTTTAACAAATTAGCTATAGTTATCATTTGATTGAGGATAACGAGCTCCATGCCGAAATAATTACTGCACAAAGATCAATTGCCTCGATTCTACGGAAGCAAGAAACAGAATAAACAAGAGTGGAATTACTTTATTCAGATTCATGTTTAATAATATTTAAATTATTAGAAAAATAATTGTTAAAGCAAAGTGAGTCACATCAATATTAATGAAATGTCACTCTTTATTTTAGTCTTACAGTTTACGGAGAGGTATCACAGCTTTGATAGCCTCTTACCAAGTATCTCCGTTGTATTTCCTCAGCATCCACTACCAGACGTGATTCACTGCCAAGTGAACACTTGCTTTTAGCTGAACATTTCCCATTGGTAGCCTTTTTACTGCTATTCCATGTTCCACCGCGAAGTTAAACGTGATCTTTTTCATTCGATTGTGATCGACTATGCCTCCTATTACATAGATCAGTCTGCTTTAATTATTTGTTACTCAGGATCAAACTCATCAATATCTTCAGTTGCATCGCCAGTTAGATATACAAGTTTTTCTTTTGGAAATAATTAGAGAAAAGAAGATGGTTCCATATTAATGCCCCATTTATCTGCATTGTATCTATCAGATAGTACCTTCTGTCTTTAATCTGAGTAGATTAATAAGTACTTGTGGTGGAAGTAAGGATATAATTAAAGCATTTCTATTGTTTGCGGTTAACGGAGTGGCAGTAGCTTAATTGTTTGATGAGACTATTTTTCTATTTTTCCACCATTAGATCATAAAACTGAAGGTCAACAACTACTTTGAGTCCCTCCTTCATTTTCTATTGATAATCATCTTTTCGTTTTTTTATGAGTTGATCTTGTGCTAAGTTGACTTGTGGTTCACTCTGTTCTTTTTTAAGCTAAACCGCCAACAGCTGTTTCTTGATTTTCTTTTTTTCTTTTTCCTTCTCTCGTTTTTCTTTACGTTTGATTGGCTTCTCTTTCTCCCATTTCTATTTTTTGATCAATTTCTTTTGTTGCTTTTTGGAAAGTGTATTCTGTTATTGTTATTATGGTTTCTTTTCTTCTTCTTCTTCTTCTTCTTTATTTTCACTTATGTCGGGTTCAACTTCATCTAAATTCTCCATTGACAAGTTATAAAAGAAATAAAGAAATACATCCTATTGACAAATTTTAATTGGATAAATTCAACATATACTACTTGCATTACATATCTTTATTTTTGATTATTTTTGAACTATATAATTAGATGGAGGCAGTCATTAAATTTTTGAAAACTCATGAAGTACCTCTGTTTGGGCTGTCAGGCTCAGTTCTCTTGGGCTACCTCTTCCTACGCAAGCATCTTTGGAATCAAACAAAATAGCCCAAACCAAATTTGCTGCAAACAACTTTAACCGAGCTCATCAAGGAAAGTCGCCATGCCAACATGAAAAAAATCATTATAACAGCCTCACCCTCCTCCAAGGGTACTTTTCGCAAAGGCCTGATTAATCGAGTTAAGTCATCACTTAGCACTGCAGGGGTGAAAGTACTGATTAACTGTTCGGTATAATATTGATAATACAGCCACAAAAATTGCTAAAAGCCGGGTGTGAGTGCTTCATTGAAAGTATGGAACCTGATGATAGCGAATTTATTGAATACTATTGTAATGCCCTAAAAACTCAGTATCTAATCGAAGATACTATCTCAAACATTGAACTAATAAACGAATATAACGCAGGCACAATTGTGATGATCTGTGACAATAATGCGATGGACATAAAGTTGATGAATGAATCATAGTCGCTGTGGAAGCAATTTCTTCAGAAATATAATGTAAATATAAAATTAAGAAGATCAACGAAAAATAAATCATATAAAGTTATGATCTCGTGATACATCTGATTGAAAAGGATTCGAATGCAGAAGAGGACAAACGAATTAAAGCCATTTGGGATCAACTGCCAGAGTATCATTAAATTGTGCTACAGGAGGGCAAAAACAAAGAAACTTATGAGGTGGTTTTAAAAATTATCTATTAGTATTTGGAAAGGAGCAAGGAACAATCTCTGATCTATATCTGATATCATTCACATAGTCTATTTAATTGTATTTAATATTTATTTATTCCATTAATCAAGACTCCGCTTTGAGATAGATTAAAGGATCATTTGATCCGCAAAGTGCATAAATTTTTTTTCTCGCAATACGTACTGCTCCTTACATATATCCACAAAACTCATCAGAAAAGTCAGACCCTAAAATAATCATATTTTCTTCTTGCCCTTGGTGAGCCTCGTTGAAATCGAGGTTTTTCTCAAAGATAGACTTATATACTCCTGGGCCAGTGGTGGCATCATAAGTGCTTTTAATATAGGGATTAGCTGAAAGACTCTTCCAAAAAATAGCCACTTCTTTTAAATTATCATGTTAAACTTAACCTTTGAGATAAACGTCAGCTACAATATGTAGGCATTTCTGTTGATTAATTTCATAGTACTTTTTTTTCAGTTCAACACCCTCTACCCCTCCACATTCCTCTAAAATTGATTGATTCCATTTCGCAAAGCCATCAGCTGTAAATACAAAAGCTATGATTCCACAGCTTTAGTCCTTAGGTGTAAGATCGACGAGCTCATTCATATGGAAGTTATGAGAGAAAGATGCATATCCTGTATTTTCAGGTCTCCACCAAGGCCGCTTAAAGATCATGCTCATTCGAGTCATGTTGGAAGTCAGCTGGTTTTAGATAATTAACTTTTTACCAATGGAAAGAGAGGAGAATTGAATTAAGCCCATAGTTCCAACAGGAAGGCAAAGAATGGCCTTACTACATTTGTAGACTTACCCTTTTTCTGTTAAAACAGTGACTGGTATTTAGTGATTTTTGATTTCCTTCACTGGACTATTAAGTTTAATGACATCATCAACATTTTTGTTAGATCCTTGTTTGTCAAAAATAGATTGTAGTTCTTCTTTCATTTTTATTAAAAGTGATGTTAATCCTTCCTAAACTCTAAAACCATCAATATTTGCTGCCTGCTCTCCTATGTAAAATCGAACATTAGCCAAGGAAGATTAACTGTCATCAACGAAGAGTTGAATTGCTGTAAATCTATGGCAATCAACACACTGAAGAGTCTCAATTTAGTTGGCTAGCAATTTAGTAAGTTCTTAGTCATTCACCTCCTTCTTTATAAAGTCATAGGCGCTCATCGCATCATAGGTATTGAAGATAGAACTCAATTAATTTTCCATTTATGGGCTTATTTCTCCTGTCACCTTCTTCTCAGTGAGAATGGAAATTTGATCTGTTAATTTTTTAATTGTTTAAAAAAGCTTGAGAATTTGAACTCGATACTGACTATAAAAATCACCAAGACTGTCCATATAATGAAATTCTTTTTTATCAATTCCCAATGCATGTTTACCCTCATCATTCTGAGGAAACATAGTCAGTCCATATTTCTTCATATAATAGTTCATAAAAGGTTGATTTTCGGATATCCATGTTGCTCCACATTAGATTGTAATATTTTTGATTTTCTCATCCCACAGCCAAGGAAAATTACAGTCGTAACAGTCTTCCAAAGCTTTTCCTACAGTGGAAGTGCAAATTCTACCTCCAATTCTGTTAGATGCCTAAAGAATGACAAAATCTTCTTTATGCTCAGCTAAAATCAAAGCAGCTTGAAAAGCTGACAAACCTCCCCCAACGATTACGTATTTGGTTTGGACTGAATTTAAGCCAGTAACTACATAAGAATTAGTTGTACTTTTTGCAGTATATTTTTGTTATTCCATTAAAAATTAATATGCACCATATATTATCTGACAGATAGTATCTTGATTAGTAAAATATCTAATAAAAAATACTAATGCTAATATATATTAAAAATAGACTGTTAAAGGAGTCATAAAAGCCATTCATTTTGATCGTGTACCAATATTGCCTTCATATATAAATCATCAACGGGATTCATCTTTTTTATATCAAAAGCAAATATTAAATTTGTACATTTAATATAAACTTGCAGCCATCATCTGTATAAAATATTTATTTTAGATTTATTTTTGGCTTTTACTAGTTCGTCTTAATCAGTCCTAAAAAGAAGTAATTTCATATAGTTCTAATAATCAAAAAATTAATTAAATATTATTTCTAATATTATTATCCACCAATGGTCCAGATACAAAAAGCAGAGAAAAAGACAGTCTACAGATATTTGCTTCAAGAAGGAGTCATTGTCATTCACAAGGACTACACCAGCCAAGCTCACAAGGGCACTAACGTCTCCAACATTCACGTTCGCACCCTTCTCCGCTCACTCAAGGATCGCGGACTCGTTGACCTTGTTTTTAACTGGCAATATTACTACTACTTTATCAATAATGAGGGCAAGAAATATCTCACTGAGTACCTCGGACTCACTGAGGAAATTGTTCCTCTCACCTGGAAGTAAGATTTAAATCATTTAGAAAAGACGAAAAGAGACAGTATGAGCATATGGTCGAAGATAGGGGAAGAAAAATCAGAAGGGATCGAGAAGGAGCACCTCAAGGTGAAAGAAAAGGAGGAAGAGGAGCCCCCAGAGGAGATAGACCATAAAGAAGAGAAAGGAAAGAGGAAGAGCCAGTTCAAGCTGTAAAGCCTGTTGAGACAACGGCATGATCTGTTCATCCCTCATCTTATTTTAAATTCAAAAGATGTATTGAATCTATGGACTATAATTTGTATATTAAATTGAAATGCAGAAAACATTTACCCTATAAAACATGGAGACTTACTTCAGCAACTACATCTCTTGCAATGAACATAAAAAATAGCCAATCACTAATTTTTGTACCGAGAATCCTTGCCTTAAGTTTTTATGCCCTGAATGTATTGAGACACATTCTTTAACGCATTCTAATCATTCAGTAAAATCTCATCAAATATAGATAGAGTCAATAAAAACATGCATTAAGAAAACCTCCGAGAGACTCAAAGAAACTATCATTGCTCTTGAGTCCGAAAGCAACAGAAACTCATTTTTGAAATCGGAAAATACTTAGGAATACACTAAGAAACGTAACTGGAGTTAGATTTAGTCATTAGAGAATTGGAATAAGTCAAATAGGGTTTAATTTAAGAAATAAAGGCTTATTTTAAAGAAAAATAGTACGATATTCGTAAATAAACATCAAAGTATGTTTAAATCCAGCGAAAATTATAATATCTAAAACGGGATATCAGCAAAGCAACGTCATAGTTAAAAATACTTTAGAGAAATTTGCTAATTCCCCAATAAACGGTGAGTGCAATAATGAAAGCCAATAAGCTGAGTTTTAACGGCATGATTAGACACTTTCATACTCGCATCAATTAAATCGAGCATGAGATCAGTTTGACCATCAAGTTATAAATGAACAGTGACAAACGATAAATACTTCGAAAAAGTTTGAATGAGCTGGTGGGCATTAGAAGTCAAAAAGACTAAATGCTGAAGAAGTAAGCTAACTATACGTATAATGAGGATAAATTTATTAAATAATCGAGGAAAAAATAGAAAAAGGCCAACAGGGGCTATCAAGTCAACCCTCCCCCCCTCAGCGCCGATAGAATTCTACAGCAAGGCTCTTTCCGGATATAGGCCAATAACTTTTTCACTCGTAATCCGTTTTTGCATTTCTTCTCAGTAGCGAACTCGACTTTGCATATAATTAACATTGATAAGATAAAATAAAGTGCATCTCCTAAATGGTAGGCGATTTCTCTAAATATCGATTTCAAATTGCCAGCTTTTCATCGCACAGTAGCAACGTAGGATGGAAATATTTTTGTTATTGGGGGAACATGTGAGTATTAAGAAAATTTTAAAAGAAGTAAAGCTATCTATCAGTTTGATTCGATCAACAGAACGTTAAATTTGATTTGTGAGATGAAAGTGGCTCGATCAAGCCATTCTGTACTTTGCCATCGAGGGCTTATCTATATTGCTGGAGGAATGACTGATAATGAGGAGGTGCTGAAAAAATGTTAAGTGTTGAATCCGAAATCAAGATAGATAAAATTAATAACTTCATGCAAAAATGCAACTACAAATTCTTGTCTCTGCTTTATGGGGGGTGAACAAATTATTAAGCTGGGAGGAGTCTTTCCAAATGGTTAAAATAATGACACTATTGAAGTTTATAATATCAGAAACGATGTTTGGCAGGGAGTCGATCCCACTATTTAGCACGTGAATGGCTAATTCGGACTATTGAGCTGCAGCGGATGGGCTCCTTTGAATTAAACTCAAATATTTATTTTCGGAGGTTACGATGAATAATCGGACAATTCTAACTCTAAGATGAGTTTTGTCCTATAGCGTAATGTTATTCCTATCCAGAAAACAGGCAAACGAATTAGTTCTAAATTAAATACATCAATCAAAAGAATCCTCCCTTCGCTTAGGGATTCTGGAACCAACAAGGAATTCCTTATAATGGTGAAATTTATTGCTTGCAAAATATGGATGGAGTAGTTGAGGAGTAGTGCCTCGAGGACAGGAAGCATCTGCTTATCTTCAACGGAAAAACGTGGACAAGCTTTCTTGATGGATAATGATATTCATAGCAAAATAATTTTGCATAAGTATGATACTTTTATTGATAAAAAGAATATAACTCAAAATTGATCAGTGAGAGTGCGACAACGTTTAGCTACTGACTCTTTCAACCTTTCTCGACCAAGTTTTAAGAGAGTAACACATCCTTTTTGCTATTTTAATCTTTTATTCTAACGAACAATGTTTTGGTTTTCCTGAATTTTAGAGGTTATATTTTGGAGCATATTTCTTTCTTACTTGGTTTTTGTAGAGACAATATCGCTATATTATTTTTGTAGACCTTCATAAGCTTAAATGAGTTATTGGTTCTATCTTCTTAAAGTAAAACAAGAAGGGCAGTTGTTAATATTGGCTTGCATTTAAGCAATCATTAGCCTTAACTATTCGACCTATTTTTTCAAAAAAGCTGTGTGTGCACTATTAGTACTAGTACTCTTGTAGTCCCTTTTGCTTTGAGTTTTTAAGGAGGCATTTCGTTATTTGATTACTATCTAGATCGATTATTTTAATTTTTAATTTTATTCTAGTATCTGCTGATATTGCTGATATTGGTTGGCATACTAAAAGTGGTTTTGACCAGTTTTACGTTGATTATCTTTCACGTTCTATAGCTATTGTCTCAATCTAATAATCTAATCTTATTGTAATAAACTCTCCTCCTATTTCTCCTTCAGCCTCTTCTCATAGTTGCTCAAATCTATCTTCAAAAAGTACATTTCCCTATCTTTTTTCTCAATGATTTAATTGGTTTCCTCATCGATTGTTTCAATTTTATGAACATTCTACCACTAATATCTTTTCAGATTCATATTCTTGGAGATTCCTTCGTTCTCATCTGCTATTATAGATGATTTCATTGAAAAAGGCACTGAGTTGGGTTACTCTGTATGTTGTGAAGAAATGGTATTTAAAATTTGCTTGTAGGGTGTCAAATAAGTATCGGGATTGGAGTAGTATGCATTGGTATTAAAAGATGAAATACATTTTTTGTGGAAGGATTGTGGTTGTCGTTATTGGGTCATAAGTTAATAGTCTTTTTATTAATAATTTTTAATTACAATTAAGTTATTTATATACTAAAGCCTTTAAATAGGAACTATATTAATTTAAAAAAATCAGTTCGACAAAATATTATTCTTCTTTATCATTGATTTTATATTCAAAGTTATAATATTTTTTGAAACTGATGAGTCAATACGGAAGAGCAGAATATTGGGAAGAAAGATACTCACGAGATCCTGGACCTTTTGATTGGTATCAACGATACTTCACTCTCAGAGATTTGATTGGTACAAATATTCCCATATAATTTCGCATTCTCAATGTCGGTTCTGGAAATTCAAGTACGATCTGATTCATTTAGGAATGAGTGAATAAATGTTCGATGATGGCTATGAAAATATCACTAACATCGATATATCCCAAACTTCAATCAAAGCTATGAACTAATTATACAAGGAAAAAGGTCCAAATTTCAAATATATTCAAATGGATGTGAGAGCCATGGAATTTGCTGAGAACTCATTCGATGCTGTGATCGATAAAGGAACTTTCGACTCGGTAGTGGTAATTAAGATTTGATACAGTGTGGAGAAGGATCTAACACAAATGCCAGTAAAATGTTGACAGAGGTGTATCGTGTTCTCGGACCGAATGGAGTGTATGTCATGGTATCTTTTGGAAATCCATAATCGCGGATGGATTATCTCCGCCGAAAGTAGTTCTAGTGGGGAATATGGATCCATAAATTATTAAGACCGACAGTGACAGCTCAAATTACCCCTTCAAATGTCTAAAAAGACGACAAGAACTATCATTTCATTTATATCTGCATTAAGGGAAAGAAGAACGAGGAGGGGCAGGGAGTGGTCGAATAGAAAAAATAGTAAAAAAAGGAAGAAAAGAAGTAGTAAAAGAAAGAGGTAAAGAAGGAGGTAAAAAAAGTTAAAAAATGATAATTTAATTGTTAATTCTAAATTGATTCATAATAGTTAAAAATGAAGCGCCATAAACTCTGCACCGAATAATAAATCAAACAATCAATTCACCTCACCGCTCAACTATAGAAAAGCCTCAAAAAATTACTTTCCAGCAAGAAAAAAACACGCAAAAGCAGCTTGCATCGTACTGAAGATTATCGTGAATAGTCAGAAGTAAGATTACTGGAGCAATAGATTTGTATTCTCAAGAATGAAAAAGAGGTTTTGCTGAATGACAAATAATTGTTAAATAAATAGATATCAAAGTACAGATAAGAGGTTCGTTAGATAAAAAAATAGCGAGACGGTTACAAGAAATATATTACATTTTTGCAGGACAATAATTCAGAACTAAAAAAACAAATGGCATTTTGGATGAAAAAACCAAAGAAAATGGAATAATCTCCCCCCAAAGACACGCATTATTAACATTTGCACATCGAACTGTTAAAACTGCAAAAACAAAATGAAATAAAGGAGAAATAATTGGTGTCCTATCGAAGATCTATGGAGAAGGATCATCATCATTAATCATTTGAAAAATAAAAATAGACTTTTAGATTAAGACCCCTCACCTAAAAAACTAAAATCAAAAAAAATCACGCCTCTAATCATGCTATTGACAATACTTGCACCAGTTGCGGTTATATTCGCAGACATGTGCCAAGATAAGAAAGAAAATCTTTCAAAAAATCATTCAACAAGAACCAACGGCAGCCGAATAAGAATCTATGCGAATGCCATCGAAATTTTATTTAAACCTCATAATTTTTATGTTGAAATTGTTTCATTCTACATTGTTATAATAATGAGCATAGTGGGATAAAATTTTGACTATCTTTTCAAAATGGTCGTCATTGGAGGTATTCGCCTATATTGATGCAGATTCCGCTGTCGGAAAAACTAACCTCCTCTCTCGCTTTTAAAAAAACTAGTTTACCCATTAATCGAAAGCCACCATAGGAGTCGAGTTCGCTACCAAGACAATTATCTTGGATAACTCTAGAATAAAAACTCAGATTTGGGATACAGCGGGGCAATAGCGGTATCGAGCCATCACTCACGCTTATTATAAGGGAGCTTCAGGGGCACTAATAGTATTCGACTTAACAAGACGACTGACTTACGACAATATATCTAAATGGATTAAATAATTACGTGAAAATTCGCAATAAAATATGGTCTGCATTTTGGTCGGTACTTCCTGCAATAGATAGGAAATAAATGTGATCGAATTTAAGAAAGGGCAGTCAAAATGGAGGAAGTCGTATAGTTTGCTCATCAAAACAAGCTGTTTTACCTTGAAACTTCAGCGCTCACGGGTAGCAATGTTGAAAATGCTTTTATGACTGTCATCAAGGGTATTTTTTTATTAAAACAGAGATATATGACGAGTTAAAGAAAAAGGGTAATTCTCGTAATCCGCCAACGAAGGGGGATAGCAAAGCAAAAAATCAAATAATTCTAACTTAAAAAATTAAATAAGATACGAAAAGAAATCCTAATAAGAAATGTTGTCAATGACTATTCAATTTATAAAAAAATAAAATCATTCAAGGTTGACCTTTTATTTAATTATCAACTGCTTTCAGAATTGTAAGGCCAGAACGACGGATCTTTTTGGTTGATTATAATTGGGATATTGGAGTTGATGTGCCCTACACCATTGGCTGAGGTAGAGACTGCTTTAAGATAGCATTTTATTTTATAGTTTTTTCAGAATTATTACGACTGAGCTCAACTCTTGAACCATAGTTATGCATGAAATTTGATGTATTCTGATTAATTAGCATGCCATTGTGATAAGATACTGATTCTGCTGGTCTTCTCACTTGATGCATCTGAATTGCTTGACTTGGTTTGGTATAAAAGGTGACATATGGATTAATAATTTGAGGTGAGAATCTAGCAGTTGAAGTTGTGCTGAGATTGGCTTTCGGCATAGATTCGTTTTTCCTAGGCATGACAGTAGCATTAGAATTTTCATTAATATTAATGACCAATCGTGAATTTCGATTTGATTCTTTCAAATCAATTATTTTTTGTTGCGTCTGTTTTTAACCAAAAGCTATAGACATACTTTTTTCAAGCGCTATTTTTACCTCATTAATAAAAATGGGGTTAATAGAAACGGAAGCCTCATAATTTTAATTTTTCTATAACTCTTCTGAGATTTCTCTTTGAGTCTGAAGAGAATTACTCAGCACCTGAGTTCTAATCCGATGAAAAGACTACAAAAAGTTTTGAGAGTTTAGATCTTGTGCTGATTAAAAAAGGGAGGTGATATCTCTTGAGATAAGGTTGAGCAACGAATCAAGTCTATTTTAGTTGTGCAATCCTACTTTTTTTTCATCAGCTTACATCTTCCTAAGAAGTTCCTTTTCTTTTGTATCAAAAAACCTGTTGACGAAATCCAAAGTTTAATGCCGAGCCTGCGAAATACTGTCCAAAACATTCTTCCTTTTTCCTTGAATGACCTCAATAAGCAGATTCTAAATAGATCTATTTATTACTATCCTCGACTTTTCCTGCTCATATGCTGATATTCGTGTCCTAATGCATTACTGCATCTTGCTATAAGTAGCACGAATGTTTTAGTACTCGGGGGCTGTCTTTTTTTGCATGTGACTGTCGGTGTGGCTGCAGATACAAGTGGCGCAAAGACCTATATTGCATTCCTCTGAATCAGATGGGATGTACCTTTGGAGCAGAAGTTGGAAATCAACTCGTTGGGATGAAGATCGCAAAAAGTACGACTGAAATCTATCATTTTCTATTCGAATTTTAATAATAGCTAATTATTAGAAATCATTCACAGATTATGAAAAATGTGAACCTTATTTGATTTATCAATACTATGGCTTCATATATTATCCGTTTCCACTGGCGATATTAGGTATTTAGTAAAGTCAAATATCGTATTTAAATAGATGTGATCATACAATCTCGAGGAAGAGCTTTGGATTAAGCAATTATATTTCTGGCTTGGCAATGTTGATGATTCCTGCAGGCTGTGCAACTATTCTCTTGGTGCTGATTCTTTTTCCAAGTTTGTTGGACTCAGTTTTCTTCTTGTCGTTTTCTTTAATGCGGTTGAGGAAAGACTGACGGGATGTGGAAAGTTTGAGATGCTCCACTCTGACGTGAATTCTCTTGGGAATAATTCTTTGTCTGACTTGCTTGTTGACGATAACTCCAATGGACCTGGGGTTTACGTTGAAGACAGTGCCGGTTCTTCCGTGATAGTACTTATAGGGCATGCCTTTGTGGATGGCTCCATCAACCACAATGTCAACGATATCTCCGATCTTGTAGGTGGTCAGAGTCTTCGAGATGTGGATAGCACCATGCTGTTTAAATCCCTTTTTAAATTTGTGTCTGGTTCTGCGTTTGTATCCGTAGCTGTGAGTCATCTTTGGATGGTAATAAAAAAATAATAATAAATATTAAACTAAAAAATAATCATTTATCATTCAATCTCCTGAAAATATTTTCGGAGAGTATTGCTATCTATTTACTTGGAAATATGTTAAAGTTGCAATTGCAGCTGATCCCGCTCATGCTTATAATTATGCGATTTCTGTTTGTATTTGATGTATTTAGCATGGAGTTTGTCGTATTATTAGCTGCAGATTTTGTGCATTTCGGGGGATACTTTAGCCTCTCCTACTTTTTACAATACAAATGATTCATAGTCTTAAAGCTAGTGGCGACGGCAATTGATTTATTGCTACATATAGTTAAGGCTGCCTAACAATTTAGTAATTTAAGCGGAGAGGATATCATTATTCGCTTGAAGTTTTTAACTCTCTCTCATTTGGTAATCCAACTCATATTTCGATTTGGAAAGTTCTGAGTTGTATCTTTACTTAATTTAAACGACAAGTTTGTTTTCGGTCTATAAATTCTTGTTATGCTCTAATAAGCCTACAATTGCCTGTTTTTATGCTTAAAGTTAATGTTACAAATTCATTAACTGTAATTCCAATTTCTTAATAACGGAGTGTAATTCCATATCAGTATTTTTGTAGCTGTCAATGAGTTTATCAGCGGCAGTCATTTCATCCAAAGCTATTCGTAACTGCTACTTTAATGAGTTTTTTTCTTCCTCTATTATCTGTAAAGTTTTTTCCATTCTGTTGATGATTTCTCTGAGTTAAAAGTTTTCAGTTAAAAGTCGATGCAATTTTTGGCGTGAAGATCCATCTGGTATGTTTTAATTATCGACTGTATAAGTTAGGGGATTTTTATGGTCAAAGCAATTGGTTTAAAACATGATTGGTGATATTTTTATCAATTTAGATCATATTAAACATGTCATAATAAACGTCTTATAATAATTAACAAATTCATATTTTTTGAAAATTTAATTTGAAATTAAATGAATAATAAATTAGATGATTATAGAGTTCGATCTTTTAATTTTTTTACAAGTTAGATATACATTCTTTATAATAGTCAATCCTATCAATAGTCTTTCTCCTCGGGGCCGCAGTTTGGCATAGTAAGTCTATTTTTATTTATTTATTGACTTGCTTTTTCAGATACTGATATATCTTTTGAAGACCTGATTCTTATACAATATGAAATTTATATTAAAATATCAAACACAGGGTCATTAAATAAAGATTATCTCCTCCTTTCAATGAAGCCTAACAAAGAGAGGACAAAATTAAAATAAAATCAGCGGATATATAATATTTATATTTAAATTAATGTTCTCTGAAATCAAATAAGGCAGCAGTGAGCTCGATACTTCCTTACATTTTAAGAGAGATTTCACCTACATACGTATGATTCGTAATTAACCAAAGAGTGATGACTATCCTGTTCACTTGAAGTTACACAGTAAAATTCTGCAACCACGTCCATCTAAAAATCAATACTCTCATAAAAACAAAAGCAAGCCTTCGACTTCAACCGTAAGTAATAAATCAAGATCACTAGCAATGCTAAAATCATAGACTCAACGAAAAAATGCTGAATAACCGAAGTCTCTGGTAAAAAATAATCATGCTTTGAGAAGATAGTGCAAAACTATTGACACCAAATACAAATAATAAAGTGCAAAATGCAAAATTAATATATTACAAGGAAATATTTACAAAAAACATCATTCAAAACATGAGAATAGATATGGAAATAAGTTAGGCTAAAAAAATGAGTCCATAATAAACTGTTTAAAAGAGTCGATTAAATCTCCAATTGCTAAACCTATTAAAAGAAAGAAGCTGAATAGCATAAAAAGTGAAATAAAGGTTAAAAAGTTAGGAAAGTTAAAGATGTCTGATCTTCACAAATCTCCGAAATTTGGATAAAATTCCTCAAAAATAATGCAATAATATTTTGGAATATCAGAAAAGCAATCATCAGGCTGCGACACAAAAAAAGGGCAAAAATAGAAGAAGGATAAATCAAAATGTCGGACTGATCACAGTGATAATAGTTCTAAGACAAAAAAGGATGTTAAATTTAATAAACACAAAATTAAACCTCAATGATTTTTTTATGGTTTAACTTCATTATAAGATGATGAATCTCGATAATTATAGTTTACTCAATCAGCAGATGCTTAGCGGACAATGAGAACTTCAGAGTCTTAGAACAGTTCGCTAAGTTTTTGATGCTATTTTCCTTTGAGGGTTTCGGATCCACCAAATCCAACAAATATGTCGAATTATCGTTCTTATTCGTTGATGAAGCCAAGATCATCTGGTTGGCTCTCGATAAAATCAAACAGATATTGAACATGTTCTTCTCCGCTCACTTGCAGTATAATGGCTCGCCCGGAAGGCAATCTAATTTTGAATCCTATGCCACTTTCATAGCTCTTCAATTGTTTGTTTTTTTCTTCTCGTCTTTTCTTGACTTAATCCATTGACAGTTTTGGTTCTTATACTTATATTTTAACTTCTTCTTACATTTTTTATACTTTTGCTGTCTATTTGGTAGGTGTAATTTCCTCTCTTTTTTCCTATTTTTTCGGTTGACAATATTTAAAAAACTCTTCCTCTTGCTGCATTCTGATCTTTTTATCTTCCTTCATTTTGAGATTTTCCTTTATTGTTTTCGGCCTTTAATAGTTTGAATTTCCTAAAATCATTTCCTCACTATAATGTTTTCTGATATGAGCATCGTCCATATCCCTTTGAATGCTCTCGCTTTTTACCAATTTTAATTTTTTCTTTATATCTTCAATATCTTCAGTGAGTTTGATTCGTTTGACTATCTGTATCTAATCAATGTGATTCACTCTGCCTATGATGATGCTATTGCTATCCCCGAGGGGATTGATATTTGACCTCAAATCCGGTTCAATCTCATTTTGGAGAACATTCAAGCCATACACTTGAAATTGCTCGCTTATCATTTTTATAAATATCTGATCAGAAAATATTTTCTTCATAGTTAGTTGACTTTCAGGAAGAAAATTCAGGAGAATTATGGCAAGAGGGAACTTTTCTTTATAAGACCATGAAAATGCTTCACTTAAATTACCGATATTAGTCTTGAGGTTGATCTTTTTGCCTACAAATTTTTATAATTATTTCTTGAAAGGATCCTCCTCTTCTCCTTTAAAAAATTTAGGTACTAAATTACGGAATGGGTACTTAAACTTTTAAAAAAGCTTTCATGCTTTTTAATTTGATATTTCTTTTCGAAAGGTAAACCGGTCTGCTTAAAGACCTTATATTCTTCATACTTTGTGTCGGCATCAATTTAATAGTTTTCATGTGGTCCTTCTAGATTGTGAAAGTTTGCAATTGGAGGTTTTTGAGAGTATTGTGGGAGCGACTATGGAACATTGGCAACTGGATTAAAATGTCTATTAACTGCGGCCTGAATCGATGATAAATGTTACTTCAAAGTTATACCCGCTGTTCATAAATAGTTCATAAGCCTCTTACATTTTCAATCCGCATATTTCCATGAGTTTTAAAATGTTTTAACGATGCTATAGTTCAATGAACTCAATCTCCATAGCTTTGATTTATTAAGAATTGATTATAAGTCATTTATAATAATTCTGAGTTTACACGTCAAAAATATTGCTTAATTCTTAATTCTAAAAAGATGTCCTCATTTTTTATTCTTAAAAAAGAAACTTTATTATTATAATTTATATGTCAATTCCCTGTATTTATTTTTTCAATTGTCATAAGTGATATGGCTAATTTTATGATACAATCATAGAAGCTCCTTCTTTAGTGTATATATCTCCTTCAGTAGTTGTTCATGAGATTTTCCCTCAACTGATTCGAGTGTATTCTTGATGAATCCTTTTTTCAAAAAGTTTTTATTCTAAAACTTTTTTTCTATCAATGCTCCCAATAACAAAATATAAAAAACTTTTAGTTCTTCCGTTTTAAGAGTTTCGAGGATGCCTTTGTTAAATTTTTATAGTTTTGTTTTGAGAATTGCTTGAAGAGCTTCATTGTAGGTTTATTCCACATCAAAAGTTCCTTAGTTGACATCTCTCGCAAGCTCCCAAATATCACTCAACTCCTTTATTATCGGTTGAGACTATTCCTTTTTCTAAAAATCTTCTAAAAGTTTAGGAAGAATCTGATTTTTGATTTGGTCAGAATAGAAATTGTATTTATGCTCGAATAAATTTTTATACTTATCTAAAAGAAGATCAAACTCTTGATTGTCGTCATCAATCAAGTCCTCATTGTCGTCTTCATCAACTTTAACTCTTTTATATTTGAGATTTCGAATAAGTTTCTTGATATGGCACAAGTATTGAGATAAACAGAGGAATTCAATGACATAAATAAACTCCTTGCGAATGTTTATGACCTTTTGAGTAAAATTTTCACATATCTTAATCAGAATTTGATATTTTTATTGGAAAAATATAAGGAGAATTTACAGACGACCAATTTTTGTATTTTAGTTAAGACTATGAACATGCTTGTTTTGAATTTATTTCAACATTTTATCATACACTTTTTTCAATTTATCAAGTACTTCATGGAATGTTGGCCGCTTCTTAGGATCATAAGTTAGCATATAGTTTGTGAAATATTCCCAATTTGGATGGAATTTGCTGTCATATTGAATTCGTCTTTCGCCAATTTCATATAAATGCCATTCCTTTTTGAGATCATCAAAAGTCTATTTTATTAGAATTGTACCTGAACTCCTTGAAATAATAATTTTTGAGTGAGCATCTCGTAAAGAATCATTCCAGCACCCCAAACATCACATCTTTAAGAGTAGCTTTAATCCATTTTGTTAAGATATACCTCTGGGCCTGCATAGAGCGGTGTTCCCATTTGACCTGTCACGAAAATTCCTCCAGTTTATCTGGCTAATCCAAAATCACTTATTTTAATATCCTTATCAAGTCCTAAAAGAATATTATCGGGCTTCAGATCTCGATGCATTTTTCCTAATTTAATTGGCTGTTACCTTTGGCATTCATGTAGCACATTCCTTCTATCATTTGCCTAAATAGTTTTAAGACTTGTTATTCTGGAATTCCTTCATTAATCATATCAGTGAGTGTACCATTTGGACAAAATTCCACAAAGATATAAATGCTGTCATTGATTTTTTAGAAACCATAAAAGCCCATTATATTTGGATGAATAAGTGAAGAAAGAGTCATCAGAGTTTATACTTCTCTTTCATAGCCTTATCCTTGCATAGTTTTGATGGCGATTAAATGATCGAGTTTCATTGAATAGCCGCGAAAGACTTCTCCAAAGCATCCTTTGCCTAGTATACCGTCTGGATCTAAGTAGAAATCATTCGTGAGTTTAATCCATGTTGAAAGTTTGCTCTTATCAACCTGAGCCATAATATTAGTTATTAGATTTGTTATGATGTAAATCTTGGATTAATAAGCAATAAAATAATCAGTGTTTTGATATGTCCTATTTGAAGCATCCAACCAAGAAATAATTTTGATATAAATTGATTTTTTATAAATATCATCAAAGTTATGGGGTAATTGTCGAAAATAAATGATGAAGGCTCTAATTAAAGGGGATTAAGCTATAAAATGAGGTGAACTTATTTTTATTGGAAAATTAATGATAGTACAAAATTAATATTCCTGTTTTTTCCAATAGGCAAGATAATAATTAGTTTGAATCATGTTTTTCAGTGACTATTCTGAATTTCTAGAACCAGAGCCCGACCTTATAGGGTTCAAATCTTACAAAAATGATCATGTTTACTACTAAAGTCCTAGTTATTTAGCGACTCCAGGACTGATGCAGCACGATCTAGTTTATTCATAATTCACTTAAATTATTTCGAAGAGACTTCTAGCTCAACCCTATCCCACCAACTATCAAAACTTTAACCCTTTTTGCCCGCTTTGCCTCAAATTTGTAGAAAATGAAAATCTTTATACGACATGTTTTCTGAATAATGAGCGAAATTATCTAATTCATCAGCAGTGTCTCAAGAAAGACAAGGGATATGAAATGCGAAATGTTGGGGAATTGCTTGAAAATACTATAACCTGTTAATAGTCAATCCCTGAAATAGAAAGAAAGTTTTATTATGGACTTGATTATCGGTGCTTTTACCTTTAAATAGCTCTATGCCACCCCATTAATGAAAAGAATTTCATGAAAATTAACAAAAAAATCAATTTAGCTCGGGATAAGTTTACAATTGTTATTGATGAAAAATCCTTGGATGAATATTTTCCAAATGTCATCATGTTGCCCCTCACTGATGTGCATTTGAATGTCATAATTCAATAAATTGGCAAAAAGGACAATCGTTCAAAATTTACAAACTATATCTCTCTTCGAAGCTTAAAGGAAAGAAAGAAAATGCTCATAAAAAGTAAATAATTTTCATTGGAAGTGTAGATCATTGATAGTATGGATGAAAAGAAAAGATTGGCAGATTTGATGAATTATAAATACATTTATCCTCTCGATTTGCCAGTTCCAGTATTGAGAGTACACAAATTTATTATTAATTTACCTTAAGAATTTTAGGAATCAGAAGGAGAATAGTATCTGATTGGAAGTAGATCAACTATCGTCGAGGAGCTCCTCAATGAAAGATAGACTCCTTCTGTCTCGACGATGAAGACATAAGAGCCTATTGCTAAACATAAGTTTAGCTTATCAGATTCTGATAGTTCCTATGGCCCTTTAGGAGAAGCTTAAAAAATTAATCTTCCCAAACTCATCAGCACTAACACTTTGGCA